>Ga0206683_10000573_pt1 | contig 26511 bp, 27 predicted proteins | sample M280m12015metaG_FD_155483 | JGI IMG/M metagenome (GOLD analysis project Ga0206683, IMG submission 155483) | Ammonia-oxidizing marine archaeal communities from Monterey Bay, California, United States - M2 80m 12015 | ecosystem: Environmental > Aquatic > Marine > Intertidal zone | place: USA...
AAATGAACAGATAAGTTATGGAATGAAACACTTTTTGGGAAATCTTGATGTCGAGGCAATTAGTAAAGGAGAACATCCAGACTTTACAGGTCTTGGGAAAATTGGAATGATAATTAGAGGTGCAATGAACAAGACAGTTGCTAGTGGACTCAAATATACATCAGGTCAAAATCAGTGGTTAGTAGATCATTATTACAATTATCCAAAAGATCCATCTGGATTTGATGAATGGAATAAAGCGTTACACAAAACTCTAGACGAATCTTACATAAAGATAGCATCATTTGCAAATTAGATCTAATCTTAAATAAAGTAAAAAATCAAGCAATTATACCATGATGGAAGAACAACAATATCTAGACTGGAATAATTCTTTTGAGATTTTAGATAAAGCATATGAAGAAGGAATTTTTGTTTTAATTATAGGTCCAAAAGGTACCGGGAAAACTAGCCTTGTAAGAGAATATGCAAAAAGAAAATCAATACAACTAGAATCCATCAACTTTAGCTTAAGAACTAGAGAAAGTCATCTTATAGGAACAAAAAATCTAACTGACGGATCAATTGGATTCAATGAGGGTATTCTTGTAAAATCAATGAAAGAGGCAACTATGCTTTATCTTGATGAGGTAAATGCAGCAGAAGCAGATGTGCTATTAAGATTAGATGAAGCATTAGACGACAGAAGACAATTAGTTCTCAAAGAATCTGGAGGGGAGACTATTAAGGCAAACAAATCATGGTTTGTAATTGCAACAATCAATCCTTTAACACATGTTGGAACAAAAGAACTTCCACCACAACTATTGAGTAGATTTCCGATAAGATTAAGACTTGATTATCCACCAGAGGAAATAGAGTTTGAAATAGTAAAAAAACATATTCCAGATGCAGATGAACAATATACTAAACAAGGAATTAAACTTGCAAATACATTAAGACAGGCTGCAGCAGTTGAAGAATTATACTACTCACCGTCTCTACGTGAAACTATTGCATATGCAAAATTAGTTAAAAATGAAACCACACCTAAAGACGCAGCTCAAATAGTATTTGGAAATGTTTATGCACAATGGGGAAATATTGAATTACAAAAAGTAAATGACATTATTACCTCAATGTATGAAAAATAATGTCTTCCCTTTCATTACGTAATGATACATTAATTGAAATTGCCACATTTTTAGTTAGACGATGGTCAGAAAATGATCAAACCACAGTAGAACTCTCAAATAAAAAAACAAATGAAACCAGGATGAAAGAAAATAGAGTTATTTTAATTCCATTTTTAGATTATAATGGAAACGAAATTGGTAGGTATAGACAATTCAGAACCGCTATTTGGTATGAAGCAATGCGTATCAATCACTGCGACAAAATTCTATCAAATGATCACGCGTTTGGATTTATTTTGAATACTATTGAAAGAAGAAGAATTGAATTGTTAGGAAGAAAAATTTGGCGTGGGATGGATAATGAATTAATCTTCAACTATACATGGCAATGGATTTACAGACCACTATTAAATAACATTCTAGGTAAGGCAAGAATAGTTGAAGCGTTTTACCAATACTTTCTATTTGGTGATATCAAGGGAGAGATGCAACCAAGTCATTTCGAAAAAGTGAAAAAAGCAGTAGAATATGCAAAATCAATTCTCGATAAATCATTAGAAAATAATTTTGGGACAGATTGGATTGAAAGAAGTATTCCAAAAATATTAACTATGTTAGACATCGATCCGCTAATCACAATCCCACTATCTGTTCCTTTGAAAGGACCAGGAATGTTGGTTAATCCTGAAGATTTTGAAAAAGCAATGCAAAAAATAACCAAAAATTTAGAGGCGGAACTAGGTAAACAAGATCCAAAAAATGCAATTGAAGGAAAAGAAGTTTCACAAGAATTTAATCTAATAAAAGATGAAAATAAGAAAAATGAAAACAAGGGTTTAATTCCAGAAAAAATTGGAATACAGATTCCTGATTCTACAAATGTAGATGAAACAAAAATCTATGATCAAGATCTAATTAGCAATTTAAAAAATAAATTTAGAGAGTGGAAGACTGGTTGGAAAGAACAACATATGATAGAAGGTGATGAATTTGATGAGGAGTCATACATTGAAGGATATGATAATCCATTTTTTACTGATGTAAAAAAAGCAATAAAATCTAGAATTGTAATACTACTAGATCATTCATCAAGTATTACAGATCAGCAAACAGAATACAAAAAAACTACTATTGCGTTGTGTGAAGTCTTAGCATATCTTAAAGTTAATTTCTCTGTTTATGCATTTAATACAGTTGATAGACAGGTAGTATGCTGGTTGATAAAACCAGATGATATGAAATGGAACAATTCTGCTGCAAAAAGACTTGCTCAAATATCTGCTAATGGAGGTACTCCTCTAGCAGAGGTTTATGATAGGATGTTACCAGTGTTAGCATCAAAAAAACCTGACATTTTTCTTACATTATCAGATGGAGAACCATCAGATTCTAATGCATTAAAAATGGTTTTAAAATCATACAAAAATTTAGGTGTTAAGATGACAGCAATTGGTGTAGGTAGAGATACATTTAGTGCTACTACAATTGCAAATAATCTAAAATATCTTGGTTACGAGAAAGTTTTAGCTGTGAGTAGATTAGCAGATATACCTAATAGAGTTCTTAGCATTCTTTCAGAATATTAATGGATAAAAATTGCTCGGAATGTGGTAGTAAGTTTTCATGTGATAATAATATTACATGTTGGTGTTCAAGTTTTCCAAAATTAACTAAGCAGCAAATAGATGAAAAAGATTGTATTTGTAGAGAATGTCTCTTAATTAGATACAGAAAGAAAATTCTTGATGTATGATTTTAAGAATTAGTATATTTTTATAGAATTAGGATGATTTCAAATAATGGAATTTGAGGATATTAGAAAACCAGATATTAAAAAACCGATAATAATTGCTGCAATGCAAGACATGGGAAATGTAGGATCTATTGTGGTTAATTTTATTAACAAAGGTTTAGGAACAGCAGAATTCAGAAATGTTAGTTCTACTAGACCATCATTTGTTTATGACAAAGGAGGTTACATTGAGATACCAGAAGAAAAATGGCAATTTAGATTTGCAAAAGATTTCATAGTATTTGGAGGCGGACGTGGTCAGCCACAAGATAATCAAGAATTAAATGAACTCTGCCAAGAAGTAATTAATGTTGCAAAACAATATGATGCAAAATTTATCTATACTGTAGGAGGGTATCACACAACACGAAGATTTGGAAAATCACCAACAACTTATGTCACAACTACTTCACAAGAACTTCTTAAGTTAGTACAAAAATTAGGAATAGAAATTACACCAACCGAGTCAGTAATTACAGGATTTAATGGTCTAATCCTGGGATATGCAAAATTAAATGGGATTAATGGAATTGGACTTTATGGAGAATTATTAGAACCAAGAATTCCACAATACCGTTCAGCCAAAACAATTCTAGAAACACTTGAAAAACTAACATACCAAAAATTAGGAAATTTTCATGAATTAGAGATAAAAGCAGAGGCCATTGAGAATAAATTCAAATCTGATGAGTATACGCAAGACATCTAAATCAAATTCTTTTAAAGTAAAAAAATTTCCATGTATTGTTGATTGGCTAGATTAGGAAATAAACTGAATACCTAACGTTCTACTAAAATGAATAAACGGTTTTTCATTTGAATAGAATTGCTGGATGCCAATTGACATATTCATCTACCTTTAATTGTCTTAAGAGCATAATAATTCTATGATGTTATGGATAATAGCTGCTGCTGCAGGAATTATAATTGCACTATTTTTGGTTTTCAAGTATACTAAAACTGGAAAAAATGATGTAGTGGGTTTTAATATGAAATGTAGGACTTGTGGTGAAACTACAAATGGACTTAAATGCCCCAGATGTTCAAATAAAAAAAATGATTGGCGATAAAAAATGATGTCAAAACCAGATTCCGAAATGGATGGAACTATTTGTAAACAATGTAAAAGACCAATTAATGATCATCTGCCTGAAGAGCTAGAGGAATGTACAAGACAATTAGATTTTAAGAAATTAAAAGAAGATGATTTGAGATAGGATTTTCTCAAATTATGGAATTTTTCATGTGTAAATATAAATAGACAAGTATTTGATGTGAGTTAATATGGAAAATGGTACCGTAAAATGGTTCAATCAGACAAAAGGCTTTGGCTTTATTGAAAGAGAAAACTCTGAAAAAGACCTATTTGTCCACAAAACTGAAGTTGAAGGTAACATCAGAGATGGAGACAAAGTAGAGTTTGAAGTAGGCGAAAGCGAAAAAGGCCCTAATGCTGTGAAAGTAAAAAAAGTAGAGTAAGATAAGTAATTTTAGATTAATTTTCTTAATTCCTATTAACTACATAGTATTTTTTTCTTTTTTTTTGAATACACACCTAATGGATATTATAAAATCTAATCTTTTACAATCTCACAATATTTGTTTGATCCCTCAAAAAATTTAATTGATGAAACAGGAATTTTATCGCTGAGTTTATCAAAAATCCAACCAGCAATATTTTCTGAAGTTGGAAAATCAAAAAGTTCATTTAAATTTCTATGATCAAGTTCTTGAATTGTATCCCAACACGTTTTTTTCATTGCATCAAACTCTATTACCATATTATCTTGGTATGAATCACCTTGTTTTACGTCACCTTCAACCTCAACGATAATTCTAGATGTATGGCCATGTGGCTTTCCACATTTTGGATGACCACGTAAAGTATGTGCAAAATCAATTTCAAATTCTACTCCTAATTTAGTTTTCACACACTTTTACCAGTATTGGCTTGTATAAACTAACATCATGAAAATAAAATCAAAATTAAATGATTAATATTAAATCAATAGAGCTGATATTTTATATGATAAAACCATATCAAGTTTATGACTAAGACAAAGATAATTCCAATTTTTCCTCTTGATCTGGTTTTATTTCCAAATCAAGAATTACCACTAAAGATTTTTGAACCAAGATACAAGCAAATGATAGATGACTGCATGCTGGCAGAAAAAGAATTTGGTGTGTGTCTAAGTAATTCAGAGATGACTGTATCCAACTGGGAAGCACCATATGATGTTGGAACAATTGCAAAAATTATTGATTGTAAAGATATTGATACTACAAGTGGTCATTTACATATCAACACAAAAGGTCACAACAGATTTCGTATTATTCAAATTATTCCACCATGTATTAAACAACCAACGGATTATGACCCATTTTCTATTGAAGGTATTGAAAAGATTGATGATATACATCAAGATGTAGGAGTACAAGGAAAAATGTACATTCAAGCTGAAGTTGAACTAATTAACGACATCGAGGAATCAATTTCGTTACAAGATTGGGGTGCTCTAATTGAATTATGGAAGAAAAAAATTACTCTATTAGCAAAACCACAAAGTATCTCACCTTATGAACTAGATAGATTACTAGAGAGATATTATCTTAATACTGAAATCCCTACACTAGATTATGTGTATTCGTTATGTGCATTGGGTGCATCATCTCCAAAAGAACTACAGTTAATTTTAGAATCATCAACAAAAGAACAATTATTACAAAAATGCAAGAATTTATTCGGAAACTAAATATTTTCTTTCCAAATTAATTGAAAATTAATATTCTATTAAAAATACTAGAATTAGATGACATTAACTAAAGATGATGCTAGAGTTTTATTCAATGAGGGGGTTTTATCAGCAGACTCTGATATGCACAAAGATGCAATAAAAATTTTTGATAAGGTCATGGAAATTGATCTAAACGCAGAGGTACTTTGCAATAAAGGAATTTCTCTTGCAGCCCTAGAAAGAAATGATGAAGCGTTGGAATGCTATGATAAGGCAATTCAAATGGATCCTGATGATGAGTTTGCATTTTACAACAAAGGAGTATTGTTAACAGATGTGAATAGAACAGAGGAAGCACTAGAATGCTATGATAAGGTATTAGAAATTGAACCTGATGATGCAGATGCATTATACAATAAAGGTACAATCCTTAGTGAACTTGGGAAAAATGAAGAAGCAGAAAAATGTTTCACGCAAGTAAAGGAACTAGAATCATCATAATTAATTATAATAATCTACGATGTCAAGAATTCTTTTAGCTTCTTGATTTACTGATGAAATTTCACCAGTATCTGTATTAACATTCCAAGTATATGTTAAAATTTCTTCATGGATCATAAAGAGAAAACTTACTTCATGCAAAGAATCTGATGATTTTTGAAAATCTAATTTCAATAGAGTGATTTCAGAATCAAAAATTTTTTCATCAGGGTATTTTGTGTTAATCTCTTCCTCTAAAACATTCATTATTGTCATACCAGAGTTGTTTAATCCATTGTATAAGAGAACAGAATCAACTATTGTTTTTTGTGATTCTGTAAGATCAGTTGGAATATGTGATTCTAAATTTTTTTCCATTAGGGCAGGATATGCAAATAAGAAAAATAGACCTATTAATCCAAGATAAATTGGTGCTCTTTTTTTTAGAAATGCAGTAAAGCTTTTTGGATCATTTTTCATATTCTATTAATTGTAAAATTTGGTAAATAATATAATTATTCGTTAGTAGCAGGAGTTGACGCTCCAAGTAATTTATTTATCTCATAAATAGCAAGCTTATCACGACCTAAAAGATCAAATTTCTGTAATATTGTTTCAAATTTCTGTTCTTCTTCTATTTGTTCGTCTACAAACCACTGTATAAAATTACGAGTTGCAAAATCTTTTTGCTTTAATGCAAGCTCTGCAATCTTTTGAATTGATTTAGTAACTGCTTGCTCATTTTTTAATGCAGTCTTGCAGATTGATTCTAAAGATTTGAATGACTGTGATGGTTGTTTGGTTGATGGAATTATTGGTTTTACTCCTTGACCTGACAGAAAAGTTACAAATTTCATCATATGAGTTCGTTCTTCGGAAGATTGTGTGAAAAAGAAACTTGAAGATTCATCATATCCATTAATTTGACACCAACATGCCATCGATAAATAATTATTAGATGCATTTGCCTCCATTGCAATTTGATCGTTTATCGTTTTTGTTAACCCAGTTGAGATTTTCATAGAATAGATTAGTTTATGGACTTAAAATACTTCACGAAAATTATTCTTAGCTAAGTGCAAAAGTTCTAAATTGAAGTTCAATTATGCAATCATATGTCTGAAGATAATGCTGATAAAGCTCTATTAGAAAAATTTGAAACAGAGATTCTATCACAAGTACCTCACAGAGAAGAGAAAGACGGAAAAGTGGAGATAGTTAATGCAACACCTTTGATTGATCTTACTAATGACCTCAAAGAATGTGCAAAGATAGTTTATGACGTAGATATTAGTGACAAAGATTTCAAAATTTATGGTAAATTTGATGGTACACTACTTACAGGTTCAATCAAAGTTAGACCTGCTATCAACATTATTCATGATGCAATAGCTACAGGTAAGATCAAAACTGGAACAACGGTGATTGAAGCTACTTCAGGAAATTTTGGAATTGCTCTCGGATTATTGTCAAAAATTGGTGTAACTGCAATTGCACTTGTTTCAAGAAAACTTCAGGAGGGTGTGTTCAAAGAATTAAGAAATGGGGATATTAGAATTATGGATCTTGATATGGATATTTGTCCTGCTCCAGGAATGGAAGATAAACAAGATGCTTTGGTAGCAAAAGCAACTGCTGCAAACATTCGTTCACAATTAATTGAACTTGGATTTGAGCCTGAAACATATGACAGCAATATTGCAGATATTGAAACACTTTTAGCTAAAAAAGATATTATCAATTTGGCAAAGTTTCTTGCAAAAATTTACAATTGTTTCTGTCCTGAACAATATGATAATGATTTGAATGTTGAAGCACATAGAATAGTAACAGGTGTAGAAATTGATCAACAATTACATGAAAACGGTGAGTCACTAAAAGATTACAATATTGTTTGTACTTTTGGAACGGGTGGAACATCTGGTGGTCTTAGTAAGTATTTTGATGAACAGTACAACAAAAAAGGAGTTCATGTAATATTTCCACCTGATCAACAAGATGTTGCAGGAATAAGAACAGTAGGCAATGCTGATGGTTTGAAATATTATAATCCTGATAAATATGCTGGAAAACACCAAGTGGATTTTGAACAAGCAAAACCACTTTTGAAATTCATGGTAGAGAAAGGACATGATATGGGTGAGAGTAGCGCTCTTGAACTTTATGCAGCGTTACAAATGATACACAGTAATGGTGGAAAATTTGTTGTGATGATTTGTGACGGAATTGATAAGTATAGAAAGAATTTTGAAAAGATTGGAAATACTATCACTCCTACACAAGTTAGTCAACAAGAAGTTACTTCAAATGCAAATGAATATGATAAAGTAATTTGGGTACACACTCAGTATACTCCACGTGAAGAAGGAATTGAATTACTTGCAAAATCCCTTGGCATTGATAAAAGTAAGATTGTTATACCAAATGCTAGAATTGCACAGCAATTATTGTCTGGGCAACAAGTTCCAGAAGAAATTGATCAAGCATTACAAGAATCTAAAGGAAAATCATTGATGGTATGCATGGCTGGAAGAACATCATTAATGGCTGCTAATGTTTTGGCAGAAAAAGGTATTCAGACAGATAGTCTAACTGGAGGAATTACTGGCCTTCCTGAGTGCAAAACTAAAGATCTTTCACAGATTATTGAACAAGTATCACAATTTTGATCTTTATTAAGACATTGTAAATAATGAAAATTTATGAAGTGTCTTTCAGTTTGCCAACCATTTGCTGAATTGATAGTTCAAGGTAAAAAAACAATAGAATTAAGAAAATGGAATACAAAATTCCGTGGAGAATTTCTAGTTCATGCTCCGCAAAAAATTAGAACCGATGATTGTAGAAGACTGAAGATAAAAGACAATTTAACAACTGGTGCAATAATAGGAAAGGTTGAGTTAGTTAATGTAAAAAAGTATGAGAATGAATCAGAATTAAAATTAGATTCAAAGAAACATTTAGCATTAAATAATAAATCAGATAACAAATATGGTTTTATTTTACAAAACCCAAAGCAACTCAAAGTACCAATTCCATATGATGGTCAACTAAATTTTTTTGAATTCAAGCCAGACATTTTAAAAATTGATGACATCAAAACTGAACTTTTTGAAGAAGAGCATCGCTATATGTGGATTAATCATCACTAGCACAAATGTTGAAAACGACTGTGTGTATATATAAAGGGGCTTTATAAAATTGATAGATGCCACAAACAAGACCAATGGTTAGTGTTGAAAACGTAGTAGCATCAGCATCAGTTGATCAAAAAATTGACTTGAATGATGTTACAAAAAAGTTTCCTGATACTGAATATCATCCAGATCAATTTCCAGGTCTAGTGTTTAGACTAGAAAGTCCTAGAACTGCTACTCTAATCTTTAGAACAGGAAAGATGGTTTGTACTGGAGCAAAATCTGAAGATATGGCAGTAAAGGCAGTAAAAACAGTTGTTCAGAGACTCCGTAAGGGTAAGATAAGGATAAAAAAAGATGCGGTTATAACAGTTCAAAATATCGTAGCAGCAATTAATTTAGGTGGAAAAATTCATCTTGAGCAAGCTGCTAGAAAATTACCTAGAAGTATGTATGAACCAGAACAATTCCCAGGACTGATTCACAGAATGCTTGATCCTAAGACAGTTATTTTGTTATTTGCATCAGGTAAATTAGTTTGTACTGGTGCAAAAAAAGAAGCAGATGTTTATCGCTCTGTCCATAATCTCCATGCAACATTGGAAGAAAAAGAATTAATGATCTATGATGCTTAGATCTGTTCCTATTTTTGTTTAAAAAATTATAATATTTTTTGAGCCATATTTTTCAAATAGATTATCATACAGTCGTATTCTTTCGGGCTTAGGATTCTTATTTTCATCATACATTTTTGTAATAAATCCAGCAAGAACTCTATGATCATTTTCGTCAAAAAATCTTATACTATAACTAATTTTATCTGGTTTTTGTTCTTTTACAAACTCGGCACGTTTTATTAATTCAGAATTAACATGCATGTGACATGGTCCATTATTATCACCTAAAGTAATCCATTTCTCTTTTTGTTTCATTTGTAAGGAATTACTTCTTATCTCACTTACCACACCATTACTTTTGACTATGAATAAAACATCATCTATACATGCTAAATCATAAAGAATTTCTTTTAACAACAAATTAATTAAAAAAAACGGTTATTTCAGTTTTCTCTATTTTGTTATATTTTATGTTTTATTAGAATTTTCTGATTGTAGTTTTTTCCAGTCTGCTAAAAATGATTCCAAGCCTTTATCGGTTAATGCATGACCTAACATCTTCCCGAGAACCACAGGAGGTAATGTAACAACATCTGCTCCAGTCTTTGCAGCATCAATTACATGCTGTGGATGTCTTACACTTGCAACAAGAATTTGTGTCTTAAAATTATAGTTTGTAAAAATCTGTTTTATTTCTTTAATAAGATCCATTCCAGTATGACCAATATCATCTAATCGACCAATAAATGGACTAACATATTTTGCACCTGCCTTTGCTGCCAAAAGTGCTTGATTGGATGAAAAGACTAGAGTGACGTTAACAGGTATTCCTTGTTCAGACAAACTTTTGCATGCTCTCAGTCCTTCTCCTGTCATTGGACATTTTACAACAACATGATCACCATATTCACGAAGTTTTTTTCCTTCTTCCATCATACCATCATAATCAGTACTTACCACTTCAAGGCTAACATCACCTTTGATAATTCGTGTAATTTCTTCCATTGCTTTATGTGGATCACCGCCTTCTTTTGCTAAAAGAGAAGGATTTGTGGTTATTCCATCGAGTAAACCCATATCATTATACTTTCTAATGTCATCCAAATTAGCAGTGTCTAGGAAAATCTTCATTGTTTTTTACTCCGAACTTCTTTTGCCATATTTGCTATATTAACTGATGTTATACCATGTTTTTCAAGTAACTGTGAAATCTCATTATCACGTGCAGATTCACCAAACATATCTTGTGCACCAATTCTTTTTATTGGAACAGGATATGTTTCAGAGATTACTTCAGTCACAGCAGAGCCAAAGCCACCTAGAACATTATGTTCTTCACATGTTACAATCGCACCTGTTTCTCTAGCAGCTTTTTCTAAAATTTCTTTGTCAATTGGTTTAACAGTAAAACAATCAATTACTCTACACGAAACTCCTTCTTGTTTTAGTTGTTCTGCTGCATCTAATGCTAATTTTACTGTGATACCACATGCTACTATTGTACAATCAGAACCATCTCGTAAAGTTATTCCTTTACCAATTTCAAATACCTGTGATTGATCATGCACAATTGGAACCTTAGAACGTGCCATTCTCATATAAAATGGTCCGTATTGCTGTGCAATAGTCCAAGTAAGCTTTGATACTGCAATAGAATCAGCAGGAATAAGAACGCGCATATTTGGTATTGCACGCATAATTGCTATGTCTTCAAGTTGTTGGTGAGAGCCACCATCAGCACCGACTGTTAATCCACCATGCGAAACTACTAACTTTACATTAAGACCTTTTTTGTCTGTACGTGATGGATATGCAATAGCATTTCTTATTTGATCCACACAGCGACCTGGAAGAAAAATAGCATAGGTACTAGCAAATGATGTTTTACCAGAATAAGCTAATCCAGCAGCAACAGATACTAAATTCGCTTCAGCTATTCCAACATTAAAGAAACGATCAGGAAATTTTTTTCCAAAATCTGCTGTCTTTAGTGAATCAGTGGTATCAGCTCCTAAAACAACAACATTTTTGTCTTGTTCACCTAATTCAACCAGAGATTTACCATACTCTGTTCTCATATCACCAAATTTGATATCACTACTCATTGTAATCTATTCCTTTTGCGATTTGTAACAATTCATCTTTTTTCTTTCCTACAACATGGAGATCTATCCATTTGTTGACTAATTCTTTTCCACCAAGTTCATTAGCTTTTTGGATTAGTAATCTTCTTCTTGAACTTAGAACTTTATTTCTAAATTCTCTAATTACTAGCCTAACATCATTTTGGCCAATAATTGCACTACCTCCCACAAATGCTCTTGCCCCATCAACAAAACATGCCCCAATATTGTCTTGGGTCACACCGCCATCCACTTCAATATAGCCCTCAAATTTGTTTTCTTTTAGAATTTGTGCTAGTTTTTGTGTTTTTTCGTGTGATGATTCAATATATTTTTGACCAGACTTGCCTGGTACTACTGACATTACAATGAATTGGTCTAATGAAGGAAGAAATTTGTTTGCCCAATCTGGAAGTTCTGTATCAGGATTGATTGCAAGACCAACACCAACTTGACTGGATTTAAGAAGATCATGTATTTCACCAAAACTTGATGCATCACATACTTCTGCATGAACTGTAATTATGTCACTTCCAGCATCAATGTAATCTTTTACATGTCTAACTGGTTCATCAATCATAAGATGTGTATCAAAAGGAATTACAGTTAGTGGTCGTAACTCTTTTATTTTTACATGATCAAAAGTTGTACTTGGAACAAATTTACCATCCATTACATCCAAGTGGATATAATCTGCTCGTCCATCTACACATCGCTTAACTTCTTTTTCAAGATTAGTCATATCTCCAGCTATTATAGATGGTGCAATCATAAATTGTGATTCCAGTTCTTGTTCAATTATTGGTACAAATTCTGGTTTGGCAGCCTTTCCATGCCACTGTGGATTATCTTCCATATGTTCAACTGCCTTACCTTTGATTGTTCGCGCAATAATTATTGTTGGTAGTCCTTTGATTTTTTTTGCTCGTTCAATTGCATTAGATATTTGTTCAATCCTATGACCATCAACTTCTATAACATTCCAACCAAATGAGCGCCATTTGTCAGCAGTCTTCCATCTACTGGCATCCTTCCACATTTCGGACAAATCATCACTTTCAAGATTTTCATCTAAAGGCATAATTTTTTCAGTGTACGAGTCTTGCTGAATAAAATTTCTATCTAAAATAGCAGTGAGGTTATCCACTTTGTATTTTGCTGCAGTCATGGCAGCTTCCCAAACTTGTCCTTCATCAGTCTCCCCATCACCCATAACAGTAAATATTCTAGTGTCTTTTCCATCAAGTTTTGCAGCTAGTGCATTACCAATTGAATATGAAAGTCCTATTCCAAGTGAACCGCCACAAAATTCAACTCCAGGACACTTTAAATCAGGATGTCCTTGAAGTTTTGTTCCAAACTGCCTGAGGGTGTCCATTTTGGATTCATCAAAATATCCCGACACTGCCATATTTGAGAAAAGACCTGGTGATGCGTGTCCTTTGGATAGAATTAATTTATCTCTATCTTCCCATTCAGGGTTTTTACTATCGTATTTTAGATGTTTATAAAATATACATCCCATAATCTCAGCCATTGAGAACGAACCACCAGGATGTCCTGAACCAGCTGCAGTTGTACCTTTGATAACAAGTTTTCTAGCCTTGAGAACATTTTTTTTAATTGTGTAATAATTTAATCCCATCTCAAACAGAAAATCACAAAGATTACATAAATAGCTATATCTGAAAATTTTAATCTAGATGTATTCTATTCAGAGTATGAATTTGGAAGGAAAATTACCATTAATGATTTATGATGACAAGTGTTATGTGTGTATACAGTTTGCAAAAGCAGTTAATTTTTTTGTAAGAGGACGGTTGAGAATGATTGGTCACTATACAGAATTTGGTAAATCGATCAGGGAGAATTATCTTGATGATAGTGCATTAGAGATGTTTTGGTTCATAGATAAAAATACAGCATATGGTGGAAGGGCTGCAATTTATCCATTGATAGCAGCGATCTTTAATCTTGGAGATGCTAATCCTAACAAAATATCAATCCAAGAATCATGTGATATTGGTTGTAAGGATTCACTTGCAGTGTTTTTTAGATCTGCTAGTCTAATTACTCATAGTAAAAAAATTTCTCTAACAAAGTAAAAAAACTAGTAATTTCAACCAAATATCATACAGTGTTCACAATCACAATTTGGCCGCTGTTTAGTTTTTGCTAGACATTTTTTATGTTGACCAGCTTGACATTGAACACAAACTTTTTCTAGATTTTCAACAGTAGAATATTTTTTTGACTGATCAAATCCAAATCCGCCATCTTGTGGTCCAACCATGTTAGTAATAGAAAACACTAGTATTTTTAGATCACTTTGAAACTAATCGAATTATTTTGACACTCGTTTCTTTGCTACTTGCATGTAAACATCTACAGTACCACTACCAACTGGAATCTGGCTTCCAACAATAACATTTTCAGTAATTCCTTTAAGCTCTTCAGTCTCACCTGTTTTTGCAGCAGTTGCAATTGTGGGTACAGTTATCTCAAATGCAGCACGTGCAAGTACGCTATCTTTTGTGCCTGCAATTCCATGACGACCAATTTGTTGCATATAACCACGATGACACATTAAATCAGAAACTAACATAAGATATCTCTGATCAACTTCAAGACCTTGGTCTTCAAGAGTTGAAGATAGTTCATTTATTAACGCATTTCTTGCTGCTTCTATTCCAAGAGTTTCTGCAATTTCAGAAACATTATTGGTTCTAACGTTATTTTTATCAATGCCTGAAACTTTCAGTACGTCGGAAAGATTTGAACCAGTAGTCTGAATTACCCATTCATCATTTTTCTTAACGATTGTAACTCTCTTAACATCTTTTACACCTTTCACAGTTGTCTTAAGTACTTTATTTCTTACTGTAATTACAGTTGGAGCATCAGATTCTTCATCAACAAGTTTCAAAAGTAATGTACTACCAAGATCTTCAATCTTGAATTTTTTATTAGTTTCTAATGCTTTTTTAACATCATCAATTGTGCATCCACGATCAGATATCTTCTTTTCATTTAGATTCAGAGTAATTTTTGTGGCATAATCAGTTGGAGCATCTAGAATCACATCCCTAACAGCTGTTTCTAATATATTACGAGCAACTTGTACTGCCTTTTGCTGATCATTTTTTGACTCTTTATCAAGATAAATATCCATAGTTGGTGTAACTGGTTTTTTACGTGCATCAACTAACTCAATAAGTCTTGGTAAACCAAGAGTAACATTTCTTTCTGCAATTCCTGCAAAATGAAAAGTTCTCAATGTCATTTGTGTTCCTGGCTCACCAATTGATTGTGCAGTTACAATTCCAACGGCTTGACCAGGTTCTGCTTTTGCCTTATTATATAATTCCAATCCTTTTTTGGCAACTTTTTCTATTGCATCTTTACTGAGTTTTGAATTTTCAAGTCCATCTGTAACAGATTTGGTCAATCTTGGGTTAAATTCCTTCGTGTATTTTTTTACTGCATCAGAGATTTCATCTTTTGTAGCTGCTTTTCCAGAGTCTACAATCTGCTGTGACTCAACTAGCCTATGTACGTTAAATGCCTCACCATGATCACTTTTTGCAACATCAATACCATCCTCACCATATAGGAATTGAATAATATGACCGTGTGGATCCCTTACGGTTCCATCATATTCTAGTCTGATATGCTCTAAAGCATTAATCAGTCTTCTTTGCATATATCCACTTTGCTGTGTTCTTACTGCAGTATCTACTAACCCTTCTCTTCCTCCCATTGCATGAAAAAAGAATTCAAGGGTAGATAGACCATCACGATAATTTGATTTTACAAAACCATGAGCATCAGGATTATCATCATGTTCTTTAAAATGTGGTAAAACACGATTATTGTAACCTTTATTCAATCTATTTCCACGTCTGGCTTGCTGACCCAAGCAACCAGCCATCTGACCTACATTTAGTGAGGAGCCCCTTGCACCAGTAGTTGCCATGATCTTTCCAGCATTATTATCATCTAAGGAACTGTTAGCTGTAACTGCAGCTCTTTCTCTTGCCTTTCCTAAATTATTTACAATATATGCTTCCAAAGTTTCTTCAGTTGTCATTCCTCTAGTTCCTTTAAGCTCACCACTTTTTTGTTGGTCTATCAATTTTGATACATCATCATATGTTTTTTCAATATCATCATTAATTGTCCCTCTATCTTTATCAGACAACTCAAGATCACTGTATCCATAACTGAAACCATAATGAGTTATGAATTGTTTAATCATTATTAATTCAGAATTAAGAAATGATTTAGCAAGAGGATTACCATAATCTTTTGCTATTCTATGTAACACACTTTCAGGCTCTTCTGCACCGATAGATGATTTATCTATAACACCGCTAATAAGCTGACCATTTTTAATAACAATATCTTTTTGTTTGCCACCTGTTCCTTTAGACCATTTTGATGTCCAGATATAATTGAAATCAGTTGGTAAAAACAAGGAAAATAATTGTTTTCCAGAATATAGGTTATCTTTCTTATTAGCAGGTTCAGGTAACGTACCTGTAAAACCTCCAAGCATAGCTAGGTTTGCAAATTCTTGGTTGGTTAATTCTGTATCATCTTTAGTCATTAAATATGCACCAGTGATAAAGTCACGAAGTGCTCCAATTATTGGTCCACCGAATCTAGGAGAGATTAATTGATCCTGAACACGCATAAGAAGAACAGCCTCTGAACGCGCTTCCTCACTCTGTGGTACATGAAGATTCATTTCATCTCCATCAAAGTCAGCATTGTAAGGTGGACATACAGATGGATGTAACCTGAATGTTTTTCCTGGTAATACTTTAACAAAATGTGCCATAATTGACATTTGATGCAGTGATGGTTGTCTGTTAAACAAGACAACATCACCATCCATTAGATGTCTTTCAACTAGGAAGCCAATTTCTAACGAATCAGCGATTAATGAACGATCCTCTACAAAATCTAATCTAATCTTTACACCATCAGGACGAGTGATGTAGTTAACACCAGGAAATTCAGATGGACCATTAATAACAAGTTTTTTCAATTTTTCAATGTTCCAGTCTGTAACAATTTCAGGAATAGTGAGTTTCATAGCAACTGCTGATGGTACACCAACTTCAGATAAGTCAAGATTTGGATCAGGAGAGATTACAGTACGGCTTGAAAAGTCTACACGTTTTCCAGAAAGTGATCCTCGGAATCTACCCTCTTTGCCTTTTAATCTTTGTGTTAGTGTTTTTAATGGTCTTCCAGATCTATGATGAGCTTGAGGTATTCCAGATACTTCATTATCAAAATAAGTTGTGACATGATACTGCAATAGATCAACTAAATCTTGCACAATTAATGGTGGAGTACCTGCTTCTTTACTTTCTTTTAGACGTTGATTAACTCTTATTATATCAACCAATTTGTGTGTAAGATCATCTTCTGATCTAATTCCGGTTTCAAGAATTATTGATGGTCTAACAGTTACTGGTGGTACAGGAAGAGCCTGTAGAATAAACCATTCTGGTCTTGCAGTTTTTGGATCATATCCAAGTAAACGTAAATCATCATCAGTGATTTGTGATAATCGTTCTCTAATTGTGATTGGTAGTAATCTGTTTTCTCCAATCTCTGTTTTTTCAACAAAAATTGTTGGTTTTGTAAAAATCAAATCATATTGTGATTTACCACAATGTGGGCAATCTTTTTGTTTTTTTGCTTTATCCTGAATTTGTTCAGGAATACGTTTTTGGGAGATTATAGAATATGAGGCCTCACGCTTTGTGATTTTAGTAAATTCCTGAATATCTTCAGGTGCAAGTTTAATTCTTCCACAAGATCTACATGTAGATTGTAATAATTTGTATATATTGTCAACAAATGCAATATGAAGTACTGGTTCTGCAAGTTCAATATGCCCAAAGTGTCCAGGACTTCTTGCTGCAGTATTTCCATCAGTCACACATTTTTGTCCAGGTTCTAGAACTCCTAGTCTACCATCCATTAATCCACCTTGGACCGCCATTCCATCTTCATCATACGTTTCGGGCTGTGTTATTTCAGCAACTGAGTATTTTCGAATTTCTTGTGGTGACCATACTGAAAAAATTATCCCATCTATAATTTTAGTAGTAGTTTGGGACATTATACTCTCTCCTTTAGTTTTAATCTAGCTGCGATATTCAAACTAAGAATTTCTTGTAAAAGTAATTTGAATGCATATGCAACAGATACTGATGAAATTGGTGCCGTGTCACCACATTGTGCACAAACAAACTTTCTCTTTCTTGCATCATGAAAACCGGTTAATCCACATTTCTCACAGACGAGAACTTCGGTTTTGTCTGATTCATCTAGTAATCGGTCTTTTAGAAGCATGGATGCACCATAAGCTATCAAACAATCACGTTCCATTTCCCCAAATCTTAGACCACCGCCACGTGCTCTTCCTTCAGTAGGTTGTTTTGTCAACATCTGGACTTGACCTCTTGCTCTTGCATGAATTTTATCAGCGACCATATGATGCAACTTTTGATAATATACAACTCCAATAAATACATCAACTAAGAATGATTTGCCGGTTCTACCATCATACATTTTCTCTTTTCCAGAATACTTGAATCCCGCCTTATCTAGAATATTTTTTACAATGTCCATCTTCTCCCCTACAAACGCAGAACCATCAAACTGCTTTCCTCTCATTGCAGCTGCTTTACCAGTAACCGATTCAAGTAGCATTCCACCTGTCATTCTAGATGGAAATGCATGTGGATTAATCAGAACGTCTGGAGTAACACCTTGCTCAGTGTATGGAAGATCTTCATTCTTTGCTAAAATACCAAGTACACCTTTTTGTCCATGTCTGGATGCAAATTTATCTCCAATTTCAGGAACTCGCATATCTCTAACTCTAATCTTATACATTTTTCCACCCTCATGTGATTGCGTCATCACAACTGTATCAACTACACCAGCCTCTGATGGACGAACACCAATTGAAGTATCTCTACGGTATGGACCTCTTGATTCAAATTCTTTGTATTCTTCCATAAATCGTGGTGGACTACTTTTTCCAATCAAAATATCACCGCCCGTAACAGTAGATTCAGTAGCAACAATACCGTCTTCTTCTAAAAGTCTATAGGATTTTTCACCCTTGTATCCTCGTATATTGTCATCTGCATTGGGAATTTCAAAACTATCTCTCATACCGCCAGGGTATTGTTTTGCTTCAGCATCATAAATTCTATAAAAGAATGTTCTTGCAAGTCCTCTATCTACAGATGATTTACTTAGAACAATAGCGTCTTCAATATTATAACCATCAAATGGTAAAACTGCTACAACACAATTTTGTCCTGCTGGCCTTTCCTCCATTCCCAATAAATTTAATGATTTAGTTGTTACTATTGGAATTTGAGGATACAGCATGAAATGCTGACGTACATAAGTACTAGTATTCATCATGGGTGTAGAGAATCCTAAACTTTGTTTTGCCATAGCAGACTCGTATGTATTTCTTGGAGATTGATTATGTTCAGGATATGGAATAATGGATGCTCCTGCACCTAAAATTGCAGAGGGAAAAATTTCCAAATGTGTTAATTTTTTTGCTTTTGTTTCGTCAAATGTAATATAACAATTTTCCTCTTCGTTTGCGTCTATTAACTCAATAATTCCCATTCGAATCAAGTCATTCCAAGAAATTAATTTTTTAGTAATTTTATCTAAGAATTCTTGTGTTAAAAGTGATTTAGAATTTTTAATTATTATAAGTGGTCGGAGAACTCTACCAGCATTACAATTTACGTAAAGTCTTTTTGTAGCACCAACTTGATCTGGTTCAAATATTGAAATCCCTACATGTGGATGAATTTTTGAACTTCGTCTTAATGTACGTAATGATTCAGTTAATTCTTGACCATTTTTGTGGAACCCAATAAGTTTTCCATCAACAAAAATTCTAGCGCCATCTTTTTTTATTTCATTATTTGCAGCAATTAAATCACTAACTCCAGAACTATACAATATCTCAACTATGTCCTCAGAGGGAACATTTACAGAAATAATTGCAGATAGTGCAAGATTTTTTACTAAACCACAATTTGATCCCTCAGGCGTTTCACTAGGACAAATTCTTCCAAAGTGGGTAGAATGTAGATCTCGTGCCTCAAAATTAGGTTGTGTACGACTTAATGGAGACTGAACACGTCTAAGATGACTGATTGTAGAAAGATAGTTTGTTCTATCCAATAATTGTGTGACACCAACTCTTCCACGACCCCAGTTGCCAGTTGCAATAGCATTATTGAGTTTGTCAGAAATTATTCCAGGTCTAATTGCGGCAGCAACTGCATTAAGTCCTCGTTTTTGACCTGAACGTTCTAATTGATATTTCATATCTCTAACAAGATTTCTAAATGCAGTTCTAAAGAGATCAGCAAGCATTTGTCCTGCAAACTTGATTACTTTATTTCCATAATGATCCTTATCATCAGGATCAATCCAACCAAGTTTTAATTCAATTAATTTGCAAGCTGCTTCACCTAAGAAAAATGCTTTTTCTTTTCGATTTTCTGGATGTTTTCCCAAGTGTGGTAATAATCCCCAATCAAGTAAAGTTTCAGCTCTTTTAATTTGAAATTCTTCTAACATTCCAGGTGCAATTCTTTTACTAATGTAAATAATAGCATCTTTTGCATTTTTAACATCACCAGCTTTTTCAAAAGAACCTTCTAATTGGTTTTGAATATCATCAATCAAGGAAACTACACTTGCGATATCCTTATCTGATTCTAAACCAAGTGCACGTATTAAAGTAACAATTGGTATATCTACAGGAGAGCCAGGAATCTTTGCAACAATCAATCCATCTTCTTTCATTATTAGTTCAAGTTTTGCTCGATAACCAACAATAGATGAATACACCTTTGCTTTGAAAACTGCTTTGCCACCAACTTTTTCTTTATCAACAATTATTTTATTGTAAGAAAGATCCTCCAGACCAACTATTACTCTTTCAGAACCGTTAATGATAAAATATCCACCGGGATCTTTTGGATCTTCACCATGATCAATTAATTTTTGATCAGTGAAACTATGTAAAATACATGCGTGTGATCTAATCATAACAGGCATATCACCAATGTGAACATGTCTAGATTCTAGTATTTTTCCATCTTCAATTACACTTGCCTCCATCATAACTGGAGCAGCATAAGAAATATTCCTAAGTCTTGCTTCTGCAGGAGTGACATGAGTAATTGAACCATCAAGTTCCATCATTCTTGGTCTTTGAATTTTGATTTTACCAAGTTGAATTTTGTATGGATATTCAGCATTTTCAATATCTATATGCTCAACTTCATTGATGATACTCTGTAAACCAGCATCAAGGAATTCGTCAAATGAATTTAGATGTTGTCTTGCAATACCTTCTTGTTTCAAAATGTTTTGAATTACTGACCATTTAGAATTACTGCCTTCCATTAAACTTCCACCACATATCTATAGTAAATACTCTCACCGGCAGTTCCACTTTTTCTAGTAATTTTTATCATGTCACCTGGTTTTACACCAAGTCCTAAAATTGCAGGATCGGTAACAAAGATAAATGGTAAATCAGTGGGATTACAGTTGAAATTTTTTAATACTTCAATAGCTTCTTTTTTTGTTAAAATTTCATGTTTTGGTACAAAAATATGATCAGGTACAAGAGTTGGGATTTTCTTAGTAGCCATAAATTTTCCCTCCGTGCATAACATTAGTTATTAAAGAAAATAGCGCAAACAAACTGAAAAAAAGTCTACCTGAGGTTAATATATATTTAATTAGATTTTTTTGGGAAAAATCAAAATTATCTCAGTAATCTGTTTTTTTTATTCTACTCTGGTTAAATATGACAAAATTTGATACAGATTATTGCATCTAAAGGTCAATATGGTTTTTTTGATAATAGCTTTGGCAGTTTTGTCAGTAGGTAGTATAACTCTAGCACCAGCATTTGCTGCTTATCATGCAGGAGATCATTTCGCAGAAAGTGGAATTTTAGTCGATGTCTCAACTGAAAAAGAGTCCTATAATCCAGGAGAAACTGTAACCATTTCTGGTGTAGTTAGTCCATACATTTCTGGTGAAGATGTACTTCTACAAGTGGTAAGTCCAAGAAATAATATTGTTCAAATTGCACAAATAGAAGTTGACCCATATAATGGAATTTTCCATAAAGATATTGAAACATCAATTGGGGGGGTTTGGAAGGAATCAGGAAATTACGTAGTTAGAGCATTTTACTTTGATAACAAAGGTGTAACACAATTTAGTTATGGATTAAGTTCTGTGGGTGTAAAAGAAACACCATTAGAAACAGAAGAGACAACACAGAATGAAATTGAGGAAGGAATAGACTCAACTGAACTTGTCGGTGTTGAAGATGTAGAAGGTAATTTATTGGTAGTCGAGGGTGTAAATGTAAATTATACAATTAATGGTGGAAAAATTATTTCAATTATACCTGATATAGATGAAACATCATTAGTAATTAAAATTAAAACTACAAGTGATGGTGAACTAATAATTACATTACCAAAAGATGTCATAGATGGAATATTTTTTGTTTTAGTTGATGGTGAAGAAACTAACTATGGTGAAGAATTAAATGATAATTCATCCACATTGACTATTCCATTCCATGATGGATCAGAAGAAATTGAAATTATTGGTACGTTTGTCATCCCAGAATTTGGTACTATAGTTGTACTAGTGTTAGCAGTTGCAATTATTGCAATAATTGCAGTAACTTCTAAATCGAGACTTAGTTTAATGCCAAAACTCTAAAAATCTTTTAAAAACAACTTTAAGTATAAATATGGAAAATTTTTCTATTCAATAGATGAACGTTCAATCTATTGTACTACTAATGGCAGTTTTGTCAGTGGGTAGTATGGGCATCGCTTCACAAGCATTTGCCGATCATCACATGGGAAGTCAGGATATTCCAATCGATATATCAACTGACAGTGATACATATGATCATGATTCAACAATTTCAATTACTGGACAAGTCAGTACAGTAAGATCTGGTGCTGCAATAGCTATTGTAGTATCTGGACCAATGGGAATTGTTTCAGTTGATCAAATCACACCTAGTGCTGATGGCAGTTTCTCTAGTTCAGTAGGAACTGGAAGTAACTTGATGAAGTATGATGGTGAATACAAAATAAAAGCAACATACGGAGATAAGAGCATTAACGATACTGTTCTTGTAACACTTGAAGGTGGAATCGCAGCTGGCTCAATGTCAGGTGGTGATGACCATCATGAAGAAGGACACCATGAAGCAGCAGAAGAAGCTTATGACCTTACAGATGATGTAAGTACAAGCATAAGTGGAGGTCATGTGGAAAGCGTAACTGCAGGAAACAACTCAGTAGTTATAGCAATTCATGATGCTGAAGACGGTGGAGAATTAACACTAACAGTAGCAAGTGATGTGCTAACACCATTTGATGATGGTAGTTACTTTGTTCTTGTAGATGGAGAAGAAAGTGATGATGCATCACAAGATGGTAATACAGTAACAATTCCATTGGAATATGGTGTAGAATCAATTGAAGTAATTGGTACACACGTAGTTCCTGAATTTGGCACAATCGCAGCAATCGTATTAGCAGTTGCAATTATTGCAATAATTGCAGTAACTTCTAAATCGAGACTTAGTTTAATGCCAAAACTCTAAAACCACATCTTTTTTCATTTTTTTATTTTTTTTTAATTCATGAGTAAAAGAAATATACAATCACATTGAAGATTTTTCATGTATAAAATAGTCAGTTTGTTATTTTTAATATTAATTTCATCAATGTCTATTAATTCTATATTTGCACAAGAAATATCTGGGCAAAAAATTAGTCTAACTACAGATAATACTGCATATGAAGAAGGAGATATAATTACAGTTACAGGTAGCATAGAAAAAATGATTCCTGGGACACCAGTAATTTTACAGATATTCATTAACAGAACACAAGTAGATGTTGCACAAATTGATGTTTCAAATCAAGGTGATTTTTCAACAACGTTTGTTGCATCAGGTCCACTATGGTCAAATGATGGAGATGTGTCAATAAGAGCTTCTTATGCTACAATGTTTACAGAAACAGTTTTTACATTTTTTAGTCAAGTGAAAGAAGATACATTTCTCTTGAATCAAGAAGTAGAAATTCCCAATGAAGGGACATTTGATATTCCATATACAATGAAAGGTGGAACTGTACAATCAATTTTACTAAATCAAGAAAATTTAGGATTAGATATCAACATTAATACAACATCTGATGGCTCACTCACACTAGAACTAGATAGAAATTATATAGATTCAATTAAACCTGATGGCAGTAATGAAGATTTTATAATTATGATATATAATTCACAGGTAGATGAGCCAGTACAAACAGAATTGCTAGAACTTAAATCAACAGGTGAATCTAGAGTGATTCAAATTCCAATTAAAACTGGAGATAATCTGATTCAAATTATTGGTACGTTTGTCATCCCAGAATTTGGTACTATTACACAGTTTGTTTTAATCATTGCAATATTTTCAATAATTGTTATCACCGCTAAAACAAAATTTAGATTAAATAATTTTTAGAAATTTACTTTTCCAGGCATATATCCATCATAGTCTACTTCAACAGAAGAAAATCCAAGCATCTGTAATTTTTCTGAAATCTCCTCTATTTTTTGATTATCTCTAAGTAATGGAATCTTATCAATATCCACTTCAATTTTTGCAATACCATCTAAATCTCTAACACGAACTTGTTTTGTATCTATACTTTGTTTAATAATTAACTCACCCATTTCAACTCTTGCCAATCTTTCAGCAGTAACTCTTTGCCCCCAAGGAATCCTAGATGCTAAACATGAATTTGATGGTCTATTGTAAATTGATAAACCAATGATTTTAGTTTGATCACGAATGTCTTGTTTTGTGAAATTTGTTTCTAGTAATGGACTTCTAATTCCATTTTTATGTAACGCTTCAATTCCAGGTCTGTAATCTCCTAGATCATCTGCATGAGTACCATCAACGATCACTTCAGTGCCGAGTTGTTTTGATACTACCAGTAGTTTCTCAGATAATTCATCACGACAATAAAAACATCTATTTTTATCATTTTTTACAAAGTTTTCATTTTCTAATTCATCATAACTAATTACCATATGTTTAATTCCAATTTCCTGTGTAATTTTTCTTGCAGAATCTAATTCATCTTGTGCTAATGTTTTATAGTCAGCAGTAACGGCAATTGCATTTTTTCCAATCTTTTCAAATGCAGCATATGCCACTAATGCACTATCAACACCACCAGATAATGATATTAGAACACTATTTTTGTTACTAAACCAGTTAAGTAAATCTTGATATTTTTTCATTTTCTTATTTGATTAATTTTTTCTCTAAGTAACTCTTCAGTTTGATTAAATGACATACTTAGCGAGTTTGATACAGATTTTATATCTTCAAATTCAATCTTAAAATGAGAATTTCCCTTGACTATTTTATAATGAACTGAGAATTTATGCCCATCAATTTCTACTGTATCTTGTTCAATTGATCTAGGAACAACATATCTCTCTGAATTTCTAATTCTAACACCAAGAGTTTTGGTTTCGGCAACTAACAATTCCAAAATAGTATTCATTGATTCTGAATCACATATTACAGATATCAATTGAGTTGGTCTACCTTTTTTTGTAATTCCAGAAGTAATCGTTACATCTTTTGCTCCATTTGACATGATTTTCTCAATCATGTTTCCCAATACTTCTCCAGATACATCATCTACATTAGTTTCTAGGATCTGAACTGTATCTTTGACTAGATTGATTTTAGCTTTCCCATTTACAATTTTTAGGACATTTGCAAATTCTCCAAAATCTTTTGATCCTGCGCCATACCCTACAGAAGTTATCTTGATTGGTGGATAAAATTCAGAACATGTTTTTGCCAAATTAACTAAAATACTTGCTCCAGTAGGAGTGGTTAATTCATCTGTAATAGTTCCACCCTGAATAATTATTTCAGAATTTTTAAAAATTTCCAAAATTGCATACGCAGGATTTGATGTTCTACCATGTGAAAATTTTACACTACCACCACCAATTGCAATAGGTGAACAAATTATTTCATCATTAAATAAATTCAAATCATCTAAAGCAATTGCTGTACCAAGAATATCAACTACTGTATCAATACTTGCCGCCTCATGGAAATGAACCGATGATTCTGGTTCTCCATGGACTTTAGATTCTGCAGAAATTAGAGTGTTAATAGTATTTGTTACAAAATTCAAACCTGGTTTAGATAATCCAATTTTTTTTGATGATTCTATAATACAATTCTTTACATCTGTACCCTTTCTTTCATGAATATTTTCATCAATTTCTAAAACTAGCTGAGTTGCATCTTTTCCATTTTTTTGTACAGATATAAAATCAATATTTG
>Ga0206683_10000574_pt1 | contig 26508 bp, 25 predicted proteins | sample M280m12015metaG_FD_155483 | JGI IMG/M metagenome (GOLD analysis project Ga0206683, IMG submission 155483) | Ammonia-oxidizing marine archaeal communities from Monterey Bay, California, United States - M2 80m 12015 | ecosystem: Environmental > Aquatic > Marine > Intertidal zone | place: USA...
TGGTTTGTCGCATACATGGTCAGCAGAGGTCAAAGAAGAAACAGCAAAACTGCCAAATTCAGTAGACCATAAAGACACTATTAACAGGTTTGATTTACGAGACATTCCCTTTGTTACTATTGATGGTGAGGATGCAAAAGATTTTGATGATGCTGTTTTTGCGCACCAGCATCAACGTGGAAACTGGACCTTGTATGTCGCCATCGCTGACGTATCAAATTATGTGCAAATAGATAGCGCGTTAGATAAAGAGGCCATTAATCGCGGAACCTCAGTTTATTTCCCTGGTCACGTAATTCCGATGCTGCCTGAAGCATTGTCAAACGGATTGTGCTCATTAAAACCGAAGATCGATCGGCTGGCGATGGTTTGTGAAATGGAGATATCAGCAGACGGCAAAATGACTGGTTTCAACTTCTATGAGGCCGTTATACATTCTCATGGACGAATGACATATACGGAAGTTGCAGACATTCTACAGACTGCTGCTAATGAGACTCTTGAGAAGGTGCAGAAAAAGTTGCGGGCGAAACATAAACCCTTAGTTCAGCATTTCGAAAGCCTTTATTCGCTTTACAAATCACTACGAACTTCCCGAGAAAATGATGGGGCGATGGATTTTGAGTCCTCAGAAACACGCATAGTATTTGGGAAAGACCAAAAAATTAAAGAAATCATTCCAGTTGAGAGAACCGATGCCCATCGTTTAATTGAAGAATGCATGTTGTGTGCGAATGTCGCTGCTGCGCGCTTGCTAGAGAAGAATGAAATTCCAACGTTATTCCGCACTCATGAAGGCCCCAATCTCGATAAACTAAAAAATGTTAGAGAATTTCTAATTGAGCTGGGTCTCCATTTAGGAGGAGGTGAGAAACCGACACCCGAAGATTATTCCCGGTTACTTACTGTTGTGGCGAAGCGTCCAGATCGGCAATTGCTGCAGACTTTGCTTATTAGGTCGATGATGCAGGCAGTCTATCAGCCAGAAAACATTGGCCACTTCGGGCTAGGGTTTCCAGAGTACACACATTTTACTTCACCTATTCGCCGTTATCCGGATCTATTAGTGCATAGGGCTATTCGCTACCTGATTCGAAATAAGCCTGGCGCACACCTACAGAAACACGAATCAGCCAATAAGCTGGATAAGAAAAAGATCTACCCTTATGGCGCCTCTGAAATGGATAGTTTTGGTGTAAATTGTTCCGCAGCAGAGAGGCGCGCCGATGCGGCGAGTTACAATGTAATTGATTGGTTGAAGTGTGAATACATGCTTTCCCATGTGGGAGATGAGTTCTTTGGCACCATTATTTCCGTGACAAGTTTTGGTCTATTTGTTGAGCTCGATGATATTTATATAGAAGGCTTGGTGCACATTTCGGAACTCAGCAATGATTACTATCACTTCGATCCGGTTAGGCATTGCCTGGAAGGAGAAAGAAGTAAACAGGTTTATCGTTTGGGTGATCGATTAGAGGTCAAAGTGGTAAGAGTGGACATTGAAGAAAAGAAAATCGAACTACAAGCGAAAGGCTTTAAGAAAATTAAATCGAAATGGAAAAAGAAGCAGGCTTCATCGAAATCCAGAAAACTAAAAAGCGGAAAATTAAAAAAAATAAAATCAGGTGCCAAACACGAGACAGTCAAATTTTCTGGAAAAACAACACAAAAAAAAGCAAAGCTAAGTAAAAATAAAAGAGCCAATAGCAAATCGAGCCAAAACCCCACTTTTGAGAAGAAGAAGGGAAGCTCTAATAAAAGCAATGCTAAGAAAAATAAAGCTAAACAGATATCAGCTAAACGTGGAAGAGATAGAAATTAGTCTATGAACGGACAAATTTTCCATGGATTGCATACCGTCCGAGAATTACTTAAGCACCAGGCAGGACATGTTGCTCAAGTGTTAGTTCAAGCTGGGCGTAAGGATAAGCGCATGGAAATTATTCTTTCCCTCGCCGCTGAACAGGGTATTCAAATTTTAGAAACGGACAAAGCTGACTTAGATAAGAAAACAGATGGAAAGCACCAGGGAGTCATTGCAGTTATAAAGCGAGACAGTACTGCCTCAGATAATATATTGTCTGAGCAAGACATGTACGAGCACATTAAATCTCTTGCTTCTCCATTCTTACTTATTCTTGATGGTGTGACGGATCCCCATAATTTGGGCGCCTGTTTAAGAACTGCTAATGCGGCAGGTGTTGATGTGGTTATTACTCCAAAGGATAAATCCGCAACGTTAAATCAAACAGTCAGAAAAGTAGCGAGTGGTGCCGCCGAATCAATCCAGTTAGTAACGGTAACCAATTTAGCCCGTTGTTTGGAAAAGCTTAAGGAGGTCGGTGTTTGGATTGTTGGAACCGATGATAAGGCAAAGGTTTCACTCTATGGGCAGGACTTTAGGGGGCCTCTTGCCCTCGTTATGGGTTCCGAAGGCAGCGGATTACGCAGACTCACTCGTGAGAAATGTGATTACTTAATTTCAATTCCCATGGCAGGAGAATTAAGTAGTTTGAATGTTTCTGTTGCGGCAGGTGTGGCATTATTCGAAGCTATCCGGCAAAGAAAAAGCGAGTAAGCAAGGCTTCAATAACTCTAATAGCATTTACCGTATTTGTGTCTTGTATCGTTTGATTACAGATCGAAATCAGGTTTTGATCGCTTGAAGTGACATCGATGTCTGATTAAAGCGACGATGTTATCTGGCTGATTCAAATACTGGCTTACATTAAAGCATGATTACCCTAAGAGCAAAGCTTCCTGTTAAGCAGCGCCTGAACTAGGAGCCAGTGTCAGGAGTGGTGAGTTTTCTAGTATGGGGTCTTTCTCCAAAGATCGGCTTCCGATGGTTCATCGGGAGGCAGATTTTCCGGCTTTGGCGGGGGCTGGCAAGTAACTGAATCAACGCTAAGGGTCCTTGAAAAAGCGTGAAAAGGTGAAAAATAGCCTCAAATGCAGTTGCATCAGCTCTCGAAACTCTCTAGAATTCCGGCTCTTTTACCGGCGGGGCTTGTCTCCATCCTACACAACTCCTTGTCTTACCACGCGCGCTAGCGTTAGCTGGAAGACTCAATCCACGAGGAGTCTCTATGAGACACTATGAAGTAGTATTCTTGGTGCATCCGGACCAATCTGAGCAGGTTCCAGGGATGATCGATCGCTATACCCAATTGATGGCTGATAACAACGGCAAAATCCACCGTGTGGAGGATTGGGGCCGTCGTCAATTAGCTTATCCAATTAATAAAATCCACAAAGCACACTATGTCCTCATGAACATAGAGTGTGGTGGTGAGATTCTGGAAGAGTTAACCACCCTGTTTCGTTATAACGATGCAGTACTGCGAAACTTAATCATCAAAACTAAAAAAGCTGAAACTGAAGAATCTTTAATTCTAAAGGGTGAGCGCGAGGGAAAGGAACGCAAAGCCCGTGCTGAACAAAAGCGTAAGATCGAAGAAGAGGCAGCTGCCTCTGCCGCTGAAACAGCAACAGGTGATGCTGAATTAGACTCTGGATCTCTGGAAGAAACTGAGACTAGCAGTGAGTCCGCGGCATCTAGTGAAGATGCAGAAGAAATTTCGGGCGATGCTCCCGAAGAAGAAATTGCTGCAGACGCAGCAGAGTCCGAAGAAGCAGATACAGAAGAAGAGTAAGTCTTCCAATAGTTAAGTTAGGAAAAGATTATGGCTCGTTATTTTCGTCGACGTAAGTTCTGCAAATTTACAGCAGAAGGCACTGAACAAATAGACTATAAAGATTTAGAAACCTTGAAGGCTTATGTATCTGAAACTGGGAAAATAGTCCCGAGCCGAATTACTGGTACTAAAGCTCGCTATCAACGCCAGCTTGCAACTGCGATTAAGCGAGCAAGGTATTTGGCACTGATTCCATATACGGACAGTCACCAGGTTTAAACAGGTTTAATTAATGCGCGGCCTCGCTGAATTCGTGATGACCGGAAGAAAGCAGGCCATAATAGCGGCAGGCTTACTAGGCCTGATACCGCTGATTAATTTACTAAGCCCTGCAGTTGTTGGGATAGTGATGTTACGCAAAGGTTTGCAAGAAGCAACCTTTGTATTTATTTGGGGAGCGCTGCCGCTAGTTGTTTGGGCGATGCTGGGTGATATCGTTCCTTTGGTTCTGCTGTTTGGTATTACCGGCCTAACTTGGCTGCTGCGAGAAACTGAGTCATGGGAATTTACCTTCCTGGCAGCGATAGCCATCGGTTTAGTCATTGAAATTTATCTTCGATTACAGCCGGTTGTTTTAGATGCGGTATTTCAGCAGCTACAACCATATTTTCAACAGAATAATCTTCAAGGAATGGAGATTGAACAGATAAGAGAAACGATGACCACCATTATTGGTTCGGTTTATATGTTTCTTTCAATCGTTTTAACGATGCTTGCCCGTTGGATGCAAGCATCTTTATTTAATCCAGGTGGCTTTCAAAGTGAAATTCACCAGTTGCGCATAAAACAGAAAGTTGCATTAATACTTTTGGGTTTTATGCTTTTGTGCAGTTTTGGGATATTGATACCGCAAGCCTGGGTGCTTTATTTCATGATACCTTTGGTGTTTTCCGGAGTAGGGCTCTTGCACGCAGTAGTGGCAAAGCGGAAAATGTCTTCCATGGTGTTGGTTGTGTTTTACGTATTGCTAATGTTGCCGGTAGTCATACAAGTAGTTGTGTTGCTGGCATTGATAGATAGTTGGTACGACTTTCGAGCAAGACTTGATCAAGTAGGTTAGAAACTTACTTATAATTTAATAAAAAATTTTAAGACTACGTGAGGGATTCGAGATGAACGTAATCTTGTTAGAGAAGATCGGTAAACTTGGCGAAATTGGCGACACTGCCAATGTCAAATCTGGTTATGCGCGGAATTTCTTATTCCCACAAGGTAAAGCTATTCCTGCTACAAAGATAAACTTGGAAGAATTTGATCAGCGAAAATCTGAACTAATGGCTGCTCATAATGAGAAAATAGGTTTAGCACAGGCTAGAGCGGAGAAAGTTAACGGAACAAGTTTAACTATTGAAGTTAATTCCAGTGATGAAGGCAAATTATTTGGTTCAGTAGGAACCAGAGATGTTGCTGACGCTGTTAATGCGAAAGCTGGTAGCGATATAACCAAGGCAGAGGTTTCGATGCCTCACGGCGTTATTCGTGAGCTCGGCGATTATCAGATTAGCCTAGAGCTTGGCTATGATGTTCAAGCAACTATTTCAGTCTCGGTAGTAGGGCTTGAGTCAACCGCAGGAGTTTCTGCCGATGGCAGCCTTATTGAAGAAATTGACGAAGCTGAAGCAGCTGTTGCTAATGCTGACGCTTCTGAAAGTGATGATTCGGAGGAATCTTCTGATAGCTCTAAGGAAGAAAAGCCAGCAGAATAATCCTAGCACCTGAAATGAAGTGCTAGCTTTCTTATTGAAGTACCATTCTGTAAACTCAGATCGTACTTTTTTTTTGCCCACGTTTTATCCTAAATGTCTGAAATTTTTGAGCCAAGCACTCCCAGTCCAGGAAGAAATCCTTCAAACCTGACTGCTCTGAAAGTCCCGCCTCACTCTGTCGAAGCTGAGCAAGCAGTTTTGGGCGGGCTAATGATAGATAATACGGAATGGGACACTGTCTCCGATGCTGTCTTGTCAGCAGACTTTTATCGTGCTGAGCATCAACTAATTTTTCAGACAATGACCCAACAGAGTGAGGCCAGGAGCCCTATAGATGTTGTAACTTTGGTTGAGGCGCTGGACAGTCTCAACGAATTGGAGAACGCTGGAGGCTTAGACTATCTTAGCGAACTCGCAGGAAATGCGCGTGGTACAGCAAATATTCATGCCTACACTGATATTATAAGGGAGCGTGCGATTCTGCGCCGCCTTATCTCTGTCGCCAACAATATTGCAGATACCGGCTACAACACTGGCGGAAAGAAAGCGGCTGAAATTCTGAATGGCGCAGAACAGCAAGTTTTTAATATTCGAGATGAGCGCCCAAAGGACCAAGGTCCGGTCCCGATTAATCCCCTTCTCACCAAAGCAGTTGATCGAGTTGACGAATTGGCAGGGTTGGATGGAAGTCTGACTGGGTTAGCCAGCGGATACCAAGATTTGGATGAAATGACTTCGGGATGGCAGAAGTCAGATTTAGTCATTGTTGCTGGCAGACCTTCAATGGGTAAAACTGCATTTGCCATGAACTTGGTAGAAAATGCAGTTCTTACCGGTGAACAGCCAGTTCTTGTGTTTAGCTTAGAGATGCCGTCAGAAAGTTTAATTTTTCGTTTACTGTCCTCCATAGGCCGAATCAATCAGACAAAATTACGAACTGGTCAACTTACAGAAGAAGATTGGCCTGGATTCAATAATGCCGTCGCTAAACTTAAAGACCGCCCACTCTTTATCGATGACAGTGCCAGCGTAAGTCCAATGGAAATGCGCTCAAGGGCAAGAAGGATCGTCCGAGAACACGGGCAATTAGGCATGATTGTTGTTGACTATTTGCAGTTGATGCAGATTAAAGGCACCAATGAAAATCGGGTAAATGAGATCTCCGAAATTTCCCGTTCGCTTAAATTGCTTGCTCGTGAATTCGAATGCCCAGTAATCGCACTTTCGCAATTAAATCGTGGATTGGAACAACGGCCTAATAAACGGCCACAAATGTCAGATCTCCGTGAGTCAGGTGCGATTGAACAAGATGCCGATCTCATCACCTTTATTTATCGTGATGAAGTTTATAACGAAGATTCGCCGGATAAAGGAATGGCTGAGATCATTATAGGCAAACATCGAAATGGACCAATCGGCACCGTGCGTCTCAGTTTTCTCGGCGAATTTACTCGCTTTGAGAGCCATGTCCAACCAAGATACGACGACAGTTACACTCACGGCTAAACCACCTTTAGGTTAATCAAGGCATGACCGAACCAACCAAAAGAGCTTGGGCTACTATCGATCTTGAAGCTCTATGCAAAAACCTTGCCTTGGTTGGTACCCATTGTCCCGAATCAAAGATTTTCCCTGTTATTAAGTCCAATGCTTATGGGCACGGAATGGAGCAAGTTGCCCGGGCAATCAGTACCTCCCAGACAGAGGTCTCTGGATTTGCTGTTGCCACTTTACAGGAAGCAGTTGAATTACATGAGTTGGGCTATGGTCGACCAATCTTACTCTTGAACGGTTTTATCAATGAAACAGAACTGCGTCTTTGTTTAGATAAGAGCATAGAGCCAGTCGTCCACGCGAATTACCAGCTAGAGATAGCAAATAAAGTTTTAAGTGATGATGTATTTTCGGGAACTCATAAATTCTGGGTCAAAATGAACTCTGGCATGAACCGTCTTGGGATGGCCGGGGAAGAGGCTCGCCAAGGTTTTCTTCAATTGCATACCTATCCCAATACAGAATTGGTCCTGATGTCTCATCTTGCTTTTGCTGACGACATGGATAATCCAGCATCCCGAGCCTTCACTGACAAACAAATGAAAGGTTTTCTTGGGCTACGAAAGCAACTACAAAAAGATTGCGACGAAACAGTTGAGACAAGCATGGCTGCCTCGGCAGGAATTCTTAGCCTTCCCGAAACTCACTTAAATTATGTCCGACCGGGGGTAATGCTCTATGGTAGTTCGCCACTGGCCAAGATGACTGGAGGTGAAGTTGGACTTCATCCTGTTATGACTCTATCTTCACGCTTAATCTCTATAAGCAACGTGCCTGCTGGGGGGTCTATAGGCTACAACGCCACCTATGTTTGTGAAAAAGATACCAGAGTCGGAACCGTTTCCATTGGCTATGGTGATGGTTATCCCAGGTCGGCAGTCAATGGAACGCCCGTACTCGTGAAAACACAAACACGAACCTTGCGTACGCAATTAATCGGCCGTGTATCCATGGATATGATTACTATTGATCTTAGTGGAATTGAAGATGCCCAGATCGATGATGAAGTGACTTTATGGGGAGCTGGACTCTCTTCTGACGAAGTATCGAAGTATGCAAACACAATATCTTATGAGTTGTTCTGTAAGGTCACTCAACGTGTTCACTATGTTTATGTTTGAGTGCAGTTATCGAGCTAAACATAAAATCGAAGAATCAGTGAGTCTCTAAAGTAACATGGCTAAAACTAAAACGGTGTTTTTCTGCAAAGACTGCGGGGCCGAATATGGTCAATGGCAAGGCCAATGCGCAGCCTGTAAAGCCTGGAACACACTGTCTCAAATAAATTTAGGCTCGAGCAGTTCGCCCGTGACTAAAGCTGATTTTCGTCGCCAGGGTTACGCTGGCGATCAGTCCAACGTGCAAAGCCTGTCTGATATCAATCTTCAATCTTTACCCAGATATTCAAGTTCAATCGAAGAGCTGGATCGGGTCCTTGGTGGTGGTTTGGTGCCTGGATCAGTTGTGTTAATAGGTGGTAATCCGGGTGCCGGCAAGAGCACATTATTGCTGCAGATTATGTGTCAGCTTGCTCATAGTGGAAGGCCCGCATTGTACGTAACTGGTGAAGAGTCCTTACAGCAAGTGGGCATGCGGGCGAATCGACTTAATCTTCCAGCTGATAATCTTAAGATGCTTGCAGAAACTAATGTAGAGCAAATTTCTCGTGCTACAGAGGAACATAAACCTGAGTTATTAGTAGTTGATTCCATTCAAGTAATGCACAGTGCCGATGTGCCTTCAGCGCCAGGCAGCGTGTCACAGGTGCGGGAATGTGCCGCGTATTTAATTCAATACGCTAAACAAACTAATACTGTTTTGTTCTTGGTCGGTCACGTAACCAAAGAAGGAAATTTAGCTGGGCCAAAAGTACTCGAGCATATGATTGATTGCTTCATCATGCTGGAAGGGGGAAATGATACGAAGTATCGCATTCTTCGCGGGCAGAAAAATCGCTTCGGCGCTGTGAATGAGTTAGGCGTTTTCGCCATGACAGAATTAGGCCTTAAAGAAGTTAAGAACCCTTCAGCGATATTTTTAGCGCGTACCGAAGAGGATACGCCTGGCTCTTTAGTCATGGTGCTTTGGGAAGGAACGCGACCATTATTAGTTGAAATCCAAGCATTAGTAGATACTAGCCCTCTTGGAAACCCGAGGCGAGTCACCGTAGGACTTGAACAAAATAGGCTGGCGATGTTGCTTGCGGTGCTACACCGTCATGGGGGGTTATACATGGCGGACCAGGATGTATTTGTCAATGTAGTTGGGGGAGTCAAGGTTTCAGAAACTAGCGCAGATTTGGCTTTAGTACTTGCTATAGTTTCAAGCTTTAAAGATCGTTCCTTAGCCAAAGAGCTTGTGGTGTTCGGTGAAGTGGGCCTCGCAGGTGAAATCAGGCCAGTTCCAGGCGGTCAAGAAAGACTAGCAGAAGCGGCAAAACACGGATTCAAACGGGCAATCGTTCCTAAAGCTAATCTACCAAAAACTAAAATCGAAGGATTAGAAGTTCTAGGGGTAACGAAAATTTCACAAGCTTTAGATGCTATTTAATTACTTTAGCTAGCTTAGTTCCCAGTTCCCCGATCATTAAGGAATGAGGATTAAGCGGGGGCTCTTTCGAAATCTTGCTTAATGGTTTTCAAAGCCCACCAGTAATGCAAAGCACACCAAATATTGAACAGCACTGTAATCGCCATGGCATAGCGCAATCCGTCAACACCATAGCTTGGTGTTAAGTAATCGCTCACAAATCCTGTTACCACTGGACCAAGTCCTAATCCAATCAGATTCAATACAAATAATAGAACTGCTGATGCCATTGCTCGCATCCGAATGCCTACTAGAAAGTGAGTCGAGGCTATACAGGGCGCCAAATACCAACCACCAAAGAAAACTGGAATGAAATAGGAGTAGACGGCTATATAAGCGGTGGGCATTAGTAAAAACGTGTTTAAGGCAAACGGCAGTGCCAATATTGTTGAAATGAACGGGATCCAGATATACCAACTCTTGTCACCGGTTTTTTTTGTCATGTAATCAGATGCCCAGCCACCAAAAAACGTTCCAGCCAACCCACCGATTCCAGCAATCAAGCCGTAGTATAAGCCAACATCTAGGATGGGCATTTCATGAACACGCTGCAAGAACAATGGCATAAAGTTACCCATGCCATAGGTGACGAAGGCATGCAAAGCGCAAGCAAAGGACAGGTGTCTAAAAGATTTTCGTTCCCATAAGAAATGCATGACCTTAAAGAACCCGGGGGGTGCTATATCCTTACGTGCCTCGGCCATGCCTCTAGGAGGCTCTTTAATCACGAAGCGCACAATTATCGCTAGCAGGAGTCCTGGCAGTCCCACAACGACAAAGGCTGTGCGCCAATCAAAATACTGTACTAGATAAGCACCACCTACTGTTCCCACCAAAATCCCGCCATAAACTCCCAAGGAATAAATTGAAAGGGCGGTCGCTCTCTGTTCTGCAGGAAAAATATCCGAAACTATAGAGTGAGCAGGGGGCGAGCCTCCTGCTTCGCCTACGCCGACACCAAACCTGGCTAGGAAAAGCTGAATAAAACTTTGTGCAGCTCCACAGAGCGCAGTCATTACGCTCCAGATAGTGATCGAAATCGCTATGATGTTGCGTCTATTACTAATGTCTGCCCAGCGGGCAATAGGAATACCGAGGGTTGTATAAACGAAGGCAAAGGCGATACCAGACAACATGCCAAACTGGCCATCGGATATTTCTAGGTCTTCGATAATGTACTGAGCAAGTACGTTAATAACCTGGCGGTCCACGAAGTTAGAAATATAAACTGTAGTTAGGATGCCTAAGACTAAGTATCGGTAATAGGGATTCTTATAAGCTTCGATACCCGAGGCGCTATCGGAATTGTCGGACTGCGCAGAATAAGCATCCGCACGATTTCGGTTTTCTTCAGAGCCAGAGTTATCCCTAAATTCCGTGGTCATGTCCTTCTACCTTTATTTTAATTTTTAGCGAGGGGGATGTAAGCATTTATTCTGAAGCGAGTCTACGTATAAGTAGTGTGCTCAATTTCGCTCTCTCCACTAATGAGCTTACCCGAGCTTCTTCACGGTTAGAATGAGCTCCAGTTCCAGCAACACCAAGTGAATCTATTGTTGGGAGCCCTACTGCTTGTGAGAGTGAGCCGTCAGTTCCGCCGCCTGAATCTGAAACTCCAAGTTCTTGGCCCAGTAATTTGCCGATCGCGCGAGTTTTCTCTAACAAGTAGTCGCTTTCCTCTGTGGGAATTTTAGGAGGACGATGTAAGTTGATCCAACTGACCGTGCTGAGTTCTCTGGTGTCTATAGGATAGCTATAAACTTGATTGGCAATTTTCTCAAACTGCAAGCGTGCATCTTCTCCTTGCTGTGGGACCGGATAACGCAAATCGACAAAAGCTTCTGCACAAGGAGCAACAGTATTGCGAGCCTCGCCGCCATTCACAATACCAACGTTCACCGTAACTCCCGACTCATAATCTGTCATATTTTCAATCTCGATAATTTTATAGGCTAGTTCTTTAATGGCTGATCGGCCCTGTTCATGGGCACCACCGGCATGTGATGCAATGCCATTAACAACAAATCGAGCTTGGCCCAACCCTTTTCTACTTCTAATTAAATTATTCGTTCCAGAAGATTCATAGACCATTCCCCAGTCATGATTCACCGCTTGATCTTCAATATATTTTCTTGATGACAGTGAGCCAATTTCTTCATCGCTGTTTAGTAACACAGTTATGTTCTTATCAGCCAGTTCATTGAATTCTCTCAATGCCTTTAGTGTGTATAGCATCACCACTAGGCCGCCATGCATATCCGCTACGCCAGGCCCATATATTATATTGCCTTCACGGGTAAAATTTTGAAATGGGCTGCTTAGAGGAAATACAGTATCCAGGTGGCCCATTAAGAGGAATCTTTGACCTTGCCCCAAATTGCTTGCTAATACATGGTCCGTGACATCAATGTTGTAGTCGCTGCCAGGGCAGCTAGGCATTTCGATAAAGTCCCCAGACAATGTGGATACAGAGAACCCCAAATTGCGTAACTCAACACTAAAAATAGCAGCCAACTCATCGACTCCGGCCTTATTGAGAGTGCCAGAATTGATATTAGTAATTCTCTCCAGTAGCTCTAGCATGTCTTCTTCCTGTGAATCAAGCCAGGCTACAATTTTGATCTCATCTTCACTGATTGCGGGTTCGATATTGTCTGCAGCATTCATAGCAGAGCTGAATATCATGAGCGACAGGATATTTAACACAGATTTTAGAACCTTCATTAACACTACTCTTCTAAACTATGGATAACTGAGGATACGGGTACCCCCACTTTGAATAATTCGATAAAACCCAGTATTGGAAGGTAAACAATGGCCGCGGTGATGGCGCGTCCAGGATGTTGTTTTCCAACCCACCTCTCTAACAAGGATAAACTTTACTTAAATATCGGTAGCGATGTCCCATTGAGAAATGAAGAACATGATGGCCCCGATCACGGTGGCCATGTAAAGTAACATACTGGCGGTTGTTCTCAACATCACGGTTTGGGAGCTTGCATTAGTATTGTGCAGTCTAGAAACTGAGCACCTTGCCTCGGCAAGCTGTTGAATCATTACAGAAGCTTCGAGTGAATACATTGTATTTAGTTAGAACTGTCTGCATAATCCTTCGCCCATGAATGCTGTAAGTGATCCAATTCTCTCAATTCAAAACCTGAACAAAACCTTTGCCGATGGTTTTCAGGCACTGAAAAATATAAATCTGGAAATCCAGAAAGGCGAGATAATTGCACTGCTTGGTCCAAATGGAGCAGGGAAAACAACATTAATCTCCACTATTTGTGGCATTGTGCAGGCGACTTCCGGCACGGTAACCGTTGCCGGCTATGACATTACTAGAGATTATCGTAAAACTCGATCTATTATCGGTTTGGTTCCTCAAGAACTAAGCACGGATTCATTCGAAACTGTCTGGAACACTCTTGTATTCTCCCGCGGGCTTTTTGGCAAGAAAGCTAATTCAGCACATATTGAAAAGGTGCTGAAAGCGCTGTCTCTGTGGGATAAGAAAGACAATATGTTAATGACACTCTCTGGAGGTATGAAACGCAGAGTACTAATAGCTAAAGCACTTTCTCATGAGCCAGCAGTCCTGTTCCTTGATGAGCCGACAGCGGGTGTGGACGTATCTTTGCGCAAGGACATGTGGAAAATTGTCCAAGAGTTAAAAAATGATGGAGTTACTATTATCCTGACAACGCATTACATAGAAGAAGCGGAAGAGATTGCAGATAGAGTAGGTGTCATTAATGCTGGCGAAATAATTTTAGTTGAAGATAAAACTGAACTAATGAGCAAGCTTGGTAAGAAACAGGTATCTCTAGATCTTTGTGATCCGCTGGCTACAATTCCAAAAAGTCTGGCTGGGTATTCCTTGGAACTTTCTGAAAATAAGGATCAGTTAACTTACACTTTTGACTCTTCAGGAGATCGAACAGGGATTACCTCATTACTTGATGATTTAAAAGCTGCCGACATATATTTCCGTGACTTAAATACTATCCAAAGTTCTCTCGAAGACATTTTCGTCAATTTAGTCGAGGAGTCATCTTAAATTGAATTTCTATGCAGTGATGGCTATCTATAAATTTGAGATGGCACGTACGCGGCGGACATTAGTGCAAAGCATAGTTGCACCTGTCATTTCAACTTCTCTCTATTTCATTGTGTTTGGGGCAGCTATTGGATCAAGAATCACTGAGGTTGGAGGCGTAAGCTATGGGGCTTTTATCGTGCCCGGATTAATAATGCTAAACTTATTGATGCATAGTATTTCAAATGCATCTTTCGCAATTTATATGCCTAAATTTGTAGGTACAGTCTATGAAGTGTTGTCGGCTCCGGTTTCTACAGTGGAAGTAGTGCTGGGGTATGTAGGTGCTGCAGCAACCAAGTCTATTATTCTCGGTCTCATCATTCTCGCAACTGCGACTTTCTTTATTCCTTTGCGTATCGAACACCCGTTAATAATGTTGTTGTTCGTATTTCTTACATCAATCACTTTTAGTTTACTTGGGTTTATTTTAGGAATTTGGGCAGATAATTTTGAAAAACTTTCAGTAGTCCCTTCATTAATTGTTACGCCATTGGTTTTTCTAGGAGGAAGTTTTTATTCAACCGATATGCTGCCTCCATTCTGGCAATCGGTAACTCTGTTCAATCCAGTGTTGTATCTGGTTAGTGGTCTACGTTGGAGTTTTTACGAAATTTCTGAAGTAAATATATTGGTGAGCTTGGTCAGCATTACAGGATTTATGCTGCTGTGTTTTTCTATTGTGCTATACATGTTCAAGACGGGCTATAAACTCAGAACTTAGCTGCGCGATACTAATTACCTAATTTCTAAATCTATCAGTCATTAAAATGCGCTTACTTATGCGCCATCCTTCGGGGGTTTTTCGCCAGGTATTGCGATAAATACCTGAGCTTCGAATTACAGCGGCCGTGTCATTTTCTGTTTGGTGAGTTATCAAGGCCATATTTTCCGTTATGGCCGTTGTGGCATTCAGTTCGAGAAAAACTAACCCAGAAAAATGATGGCGACTCTGACGGTCTGCTAATCGGCCTTCGTGAGATTCTTTTGCATAATCGAAAATCGCCTCTCTACCTTCCAGTCGCGAACCATCGACAAATTCACCGTGCAGCCATCTCTCCATTATTGCGTTCTCGGTGAATAGGCGTGAGAACCCTAGGGAGTCTTTACCATCCCATCGATAAGAGTATTGGGTTAATATATCAGCTATCGCCAAGCGATTACTTATGTCTATCAGATTGTCTGCTTTAGAGACCGATATTGAGAACAGAAGAGCAGCCAGAAACAAGCCGTGAAAGAATCTAAATCTTGTATCTTTGCGCTCAGCGACTAAATTCATGATGGGACTCCTGCGGATAGTTCGTCAAGCATAACAATTCTAGGGATTCATGGGCAAAAACATTGTTTTATTCAGTTATGGCCTAAGTAATATAGAGGCTGCGACATAGAACAGTGACCACCTCGAAAAAAGGCTTGCAATACCAATTGAATCAGTTGCACCGTTATTTCACTCAGTCAGAGTTAATTGATATGCTGCATTATTCTAGATTGGAGAAGCACAAGTGGCTTATAAACTAATTATCAAATTCTTATTCTGTTTTATCCTTCTTGCTGCCTCGTTAGCAAGTTCTGCACAATACTCTTCAGAAACCGAAGAAGCTATTACTGCCGCAATGGGGGCGACGGATGCGTTTATGTTGGCATTTAATGCTCGTGATTCTTACGGATGGGCTGCTTCACTAAATTACCCTCATGTTCGATTCGCAAGCGGCAGTGTTACTGTTTGGGAAACCGCTGAGGAGTTTGCCGATACGCAAGCTTTCGAGAGATTACCAAACACGGGCTGGGATCATTCCCATTGGCTAACCCGCGAGGTCTCTTTGGCATCTCCAAATAAAGTGCATATCAATACAGTTTTTCAACGTTTTAATGACGACAATGAAATAATTGGCACGTATCAATCACTTTACATCGTGACGAAGGTGAATGGGCATTGGGGCACTCAGTCAAGATCAAGTTTGGCTCCTTAGCTTTGTTGTCGATGTTGATATTGAATATCCAACTCGATATAGGAATGAGATTATTTGTGTTTCTTAGATAAATTAATTGAGTTTGTGCTGCTCATTTAGAATTCTATGACAATAGAATTTATCTGAGCATTAAAAAGCTTAAAATAGGAATGTGACTTAGAGATAGAATTATGAGCAGGTTAGTAACGCGTAGGGAACTCATTAATTTACTGGGCGCAACAGGAGGCACGGCGGCAGTGCTACAAGCTGGCTCTGTTCTAGGTTTGCTGCCAGCAACAGCGTCTGCTGCTGCACTTGATCTGCTAGCATTAGGTTCAACCAACAAGAAAGTTGCTATCTTGGGTGGTGGTATTTCTGGCCTTACAGTCGCCTATGAGCTTAACAAGCGCGGTTACGATTGTACCGTTCTTGAGGCTTCTCATCGCTGTGGAGGTCGGATTTTCACTGTTCGGCACGGAGATCTAATCGACGAAATTGGTAATCGCCAATATTGTGAGTTCGATGATGAGCCTCACTTGTATTTCAATGCGGGTGCAGCGCGGATTCCAACTTCCCACCGCAGCTTACTCGCTTACTGTAAAGAACTCGGTGTAGAGCTCGAAGTTTTTATTGGTGAAAATAACAATGCATTTTTACAGGATGACGCTCTAGCTAGCGGCAAGCCTTTACGGATGAATGACTATAAAACCAATATGCGCGGATTTCTTAGCGAGATGTTGGCGAAGTCGATGTCTGAACAGCAAATGGATGAGCCATTTACAGAAACAGAAGCAGAGAATTTACTAAGTGTTATCCGTTCGTTTGGTGACTTAAGTGAAGGAGACTTATACCAAGGAAGTTCAAGAAATGGTTATGCTTCTGGTGGTTACTTAATTCACGGTGTGCAGAAAGACATGCTCGCATTTCGTGATTTATTGCAAAGCAGCATGGGCCGAATCGCATTATCTGCCTACGAAGGGGAATATGGCCCTTGTCTTTTGCAACCTGTGGGAGGAATGGACAAAATCATTGCGGGATTTTTGAGGAAGATTGAGGGGCAGGTTAAATATCGTGCGATGGTCGCGGGGATTCAAGTTCGCGACGATGGCGTGGAAATTGCCTATGATCAAGGTGGCGCGCGCCACAAATTACAAGCTGATTACTGTTTTAATTGTATTCCAACACATCTCGCTGTTGGTTTAGATCACAATTTTCCGAGTGACTACATTAAAGCCATGAAATATGTGCGTCGGGGTGAGGCTTATAAAGCGGCGTTCCAGGCTAAAGAAAGGTTTTGGGAAAAGGAAGGAATCTATGGAGGGATTACACGCATGAATAATTCCAGTCGGGAAATATGGTATCCACCTCATGGCATCCATAAAGATAAAGGTGTTGTATTGGCGGCTTACGATTTTGGTGGGGGAAGTTATTTCACCAAGATGATTCAGCAAGAACGAGTTGAAACACATTTACAAGACGGCGAAAAAATCCATTCAAATTATCGCGATAGGGTGGAGAAACCAATTACGATAGCCTGGCATCGGATGAATCATATGCTGGGGTGTGCGGCTCGCTGGCGTCAAAGTTTCTCTGGCTGGACGCACGAAGAAGAACAAATGTATAACATCTTGCAGGCACCAGCTGGCGGAAGGCACTATGTTATCGGAGATCAAATGAGTATGAATTCCGCTTGGATGGAAAGCGCTATTCTTTCTGCCCATTGGGCGATGCAAGATCTCGATGTGCGAGTGCGTTCTGAGATTGCCAAGTAAATGAGATTAAAAGTCTGCGGGGGATGCCTGGCCCTTTCTGGAGAAGTGGCATGATTGGAAAGACAGAAATTATAGTTTTGTTTTCAGTACTTAGTTTTTGTTCCGTGAAAGTCTATGCTGCTGAAAATTCACCAGAACTAAGAGAGCCATATAACGATCGCTATTGCACGACATGTCATGGCACTGATGGTAGAGGCAACTATGGTATTAAAGCACCGAGGTTAGCTGGCATGGAGTCTTGGTATCTAAAGCGTCAGTTGGAGAATTTTCGAGCGGGTATTCGTGGCACCCATTCTAGTGACCGCGAAGGAATAGCTATGCAGCCGATGGCGGTGCAACTTAGCGATTCTAGTATCACTGATATTATCTCTTGGGTAGGAAGTTGGGACTATGTGGCCACAGAAATTACTATCGAAGGTAATGAATCGCTCGGTCAGCAGCTTTATATTCAATGTGCAAGCTGTCATGGCGCGAATGGCGAGGGGAATGAAGCCTTAGGTGCGCCAGCGCTGAGGGGTCAAAATGATTGGTATTTAGCCACTCAATTAAGAAACTTTATTGAAGGTTGGAGAGGGAGCCACCCTCAAGACAGCTTTGGTCAGCAAATGACACTAATGGCGCAATCTCTTCAAAATGATGACGGCATTAAAAATGTCGTCAGCTATATAAATACGCTAAGTAGAAACTAGCTGGCTTTTACAGATCGAGAGAAAGACCTATTAGCCCTTGGCCTGTCTCTAGGCTAACTATATACTCGAAACAGGTACTGTTAAGATTTCTAGCCGACAGTGTGCTCTGGAATAAAAGGCCAACAAGTAAATCGAATAAGAAAGTTAATAAGAAAATTTGAACTTAGGCGAAAGCCAACCCATCAGGAGCAAAAACATGCCCGCGCTCGCTATAGTCAATCTAGTTATCTTCGCCGCTCTACTTAGCTTTATTTATCAGCTATCGAAGAAAGAGCTTGGGCTTTCAAAATTAGTATTAGTTGGTTTGGTTGTTGGAACATTGTTTGGAACTTACCTCCAAATAGTCTTCGGACGCGAGCATGTGGTTTCTCAGGAAACCATTGAATGGACCAACATAGTGGCAAATTCCTTCGTTAACCTGCTTCGAATGATAATCATTCCCTTAATTCTAGTGACGATGATAGCTGCCGTTCTCAAAGTCAGTGAAATAAAGTCATTGGGGAAAATTGGTGGCTCAGTTGTCGCTATCCTAGTCTTCACTACTATGATTGCTGCGCTCGTTGGGGCATTAATGGCATCTTTTGCTGGTTTAGACGCTAGCGAGTTTAATCTTGGCGAAACCGAAGTAGCTCGGGCAGAAGTTTTAGAGTCTCGCCAAGGCAGCATGGCCGATTTGAGCATTCCTCAACTTTTAACCAGCATGGTATCAACAAATATCTTCAGAGACCTTAGCCAGTCTAGAAGCATATCGATAATTGCCGTGGTAATTTTTGGATTACTTTTTGGAATCGCCGCATTGTTGGTCGGACAAGAAAATAAGGCTCATGGAGAGCGGATTAGAGGCTTTATAGACACGACGCAAGCCGTCGTGATGAAACTAGTAAAGATAGTGATGAATCTAACGCCTTATGGAGTTTTAGCCCTTATGACCAGGGTGATGTCCACCTCAGATTTTGGTGCACTTATGACTCTCCTAAGTTTCATGATAGCTTCCTACATAGCAATTGCGATCATGTTTGCCATTCATGCCCTAATGATTAGTTTATTAGGAGCCAATGTAAAAAGCTATTTTCAAAAAGTGTGGCCAGTACTAACTTTTGCTTTTGTGACTCGTAGCTCAGCGGCCACTATTCCGCTTACTATTCGTGCACAAATAGAAGACTTAAAAGTGCCAGCACCAATTGCCAATATAGCAGCATCCTTTGGTGCAACTATCGGTCAAAACGGCTGTGCAGGTATTTATCCTGCTATGTTGGCCGTTATGGTAGCGCCTAGCGTTGGAGTTGAGGTTGATTTCGGCTTTATCGTTTATCTCACCTTAGTTGTTGCCATCGGTTCTTTCGGTATAGCAGGTGTAGGTGGTGGTGCTACTAATGCCGCATTAGTAGTGCTCCCTTTGATGGGGTTACCTGTTACCGTTGCTGCGCTGCTTATAACGATCGAACCACTTATCGATATGGCACGAACGGCCTTAAATGTGAATGGCGCGATTACAACTGGAATGGTTACCTCACGCTTGTTAGGCAGTGAAGGAGAATCAACAGATGCCAACCTAGTAAATCAACCTGTGCAAGAAAATTAGATTTTAGTCCGTAAGACTTTTGTTAGTAGGTTCGTATTGGAGAAATGATCATGTTAAGAATTAAAAAAATATCTATAGCCGCTATTCTATTTGTATTAACGGGGATTGCTGCGGTTGTAAGTGCGCAGGAGATTACTCGTAATAATGAGGGCAGATACTTCTATACTAGTATTACTATTCCTCCGGGTGCTGAAACGATGTATTTAAGCGGCTCTGGTGCAAGTCCCCAAGCAGACGGTTCTTGGGGCGACATGCGTCAACAAACTATCGATACTTTTTCCAGTTTTAAAGAAACTTTAGAAGAGCAGGGTTGGGCAATGAGTGATATCGTTCAAGTACGCGCATTCGCTGTTGCCGGTGATGATGGCTTGGATTTCGCAGGATTTAATGCGGGCTATGCTGAATTTTTTGGCACTTCAGATAACTCTAATAAACCAGTACGCTCGTTTGTTGAAATTAAAGATTTGGTTGTCGAGGGCTGGTTGGTAGAAATAGAAATACGTGCTGCACGAATGCCATAAAGTTAAGGAAAAATTATTACTAGAAGGATCGATTGTTTATGTACGCGCACCTCTCGGTCCTTATCATTTATATACCGGAGCTTCAGATTTATTGAGAAATAGATTTCCCTGAATTTCTCTAATATTTGCTCTAAACTTATAACGTCCCAAAGAAATTCAGCGCTGCTTTCTAAAGGAATTTTTTGTGAGTGGCAAATTAATAGACGAATCTGCAACTACTGATTTTTCTTGAAAAGTCCTTAAGAATAATCTTTAAATCGATTGGACGACGAAAAGTTTCACTATTTAGAAACGGCTCAAGCTATCCTCAATGCGCAATCGAACTCAGTGCATTGCCGGAGTAAAACGTAACTATTCATAGATTATTGTCCAGGCTATAGATCGAGCGCGTTGCGCATTTCTCTTGCTGTCATTCCCTTCACATAAACATCTGTGCCTTGATCGAATTCTCGGGCTCGCTCTAAACCACCTACTATTACTGGATCAAAACCTGAATCGAAAACCAATTGCGTTGCCACTTCCACCGCTTCTTGGTCGTCACCTGCTATCGGAATGGCGATCCGTTCGCCTTCGCGATGGGCTTCATCTTGCACTTCTCTCCAGCTCAACGCATTAAATGCTCTTACCAATCGAACGCCTCTCAGATATTCAGCAGAAACAACACCAGTGCCTCTTTCTAACGCGTCCGCAGCCATGTCACCGTCTCGCTGAACGTAAGGGTTTCCGCAATCAATTACAATTTTTCCTTGCATAAGATGACCGTAATCCCTGCCGATTTGAGGCGTAGCAGCGTAAGGTACTGCCACTAAAACAATATCGCCGAATTCAGCTGCTTCCTGAGGATAGCCAGCGTGGCACTTTGGCCCTGCCTGTGCCACAAGATCTGCCAAGCTATCTGGGTTGCGGGAAGAAAATAGAATCTCATGACCTGCTTCAGCCCAGCGTAAACCAACTGAGCCGCCAATTCTACCGGACCCAATAATGCCAATCTTTAAAGGGTTAGATGATTGACCTAGTGCTTGGCGTGAATTCAGAATAAGTGGCAATGCTCCGAGAGTTCCGGCTGATACTATTAACTGACTAAGAAATTTTCGACGTTGATTTGAGGCATTTTCTTTCATGGTGGGACCTGTCTACATTCTAGATTGATAAGAAACTTCTGTGAATTTCAGCATACCCAGAGTAAACAATTCATCATAATTGTTAAAGTCTCTGAACAGTAATCGAGCTAATATGGTGAGTGCTGAGAAAGTCAAAAAACCTGAACCTAAACTGTTCGCATGCCGCAAGCGCTTCAAACATCTCGGTGAGCACACGCTATTGCCTATCTTGGCACTTCTCATAGCGATGAAGAATTTTAGGATTGAAGGCTCAACCAAGGGATTGTGTCTAGCAATTAGCGCCGCAGGGTTGAGGTGAATTGAATAAGGGAACTAGTGTGTGAGGATGTCTTAAGGTATGTTGTGTGTATGAACTTTTTTCATCATCGGAGAAATAAATCAGCGCCTTTTCTGTTTCTTTTTTATTGCTGCACGCTTATTTATTTTATCTCCGCTGTTTCTTATAGCTTTGGCCAATCGACGTTAGAGATTGACGATTTTAACGCTGCCTATCTTCAATACGGCGAAACCAAGGATTCAGAACCTGAAATTGCTCGAGAAGCTGCTCGTCGCGCCTATGAACTAGGCAAGGAATTGTTTGGTGCAAGTAGTGAGCGCAGTGCAATGCTAGCCATAAACTATGCGACCTTGATTGCCGATGAGTCTGCAAGTCAGTCTTTTCTTGATGAAGCAGTCGAAATATACCAGGCAGTATTTGGATTTGGCTCGGAGGCGATGATAGATCCTTTGATGCGATTGGGAAGAACCCTAAATGATCAAGACAAAGAAGCACTGGCTAGCCAATATTATAAGCGAGCATTGCAATTAGCAGAAACTCATTTAGGCCCAAATTCCAGCAAGGTAGGAAGTATCGAAATAGAACTTGGTGCGATTAGCCTGCGAGTCGGAGAGCTGGCTGAGGCTTGGGAAAGAATACAAGAAGCAAAAATAATTCTCAGCAAATATACTGATGCAGGCTCTCAAAGTGGTTTAACTCGAATTGAATTACTTGCTGGTGAATACTTTCTAGCCCGTAATGAATATCAAAATGCCATAGAGCCTTTGCTTAATTCTTTAGCAAAATTTGAGAGATATCCTGGCTCTAATGTTACTGTGCGCAATCGTATTGCATTGATCAATGCCTACGAGAATTCAGGGCAGCAAGATTTGGCCACGATTCAATGCGTAGCAATTGGAGAGACCCGCCGGATCGGTGAAAATGAGAACTTAAGACCTGTCTACAGAGCTCGTGCAGAGGAAGTGAACACTCATGGAATAGCTGGGGGAATTCAGATAGAGTTTCTAGTGGATAAAGAAGGTTTCGTTAGGAATCCTAAATTAGTCTCGTCACTGACAAATTCTGCTCTCGGCCGAAATCTTCTGGATTTAATTCAGAGATTTCGATTCGCTCCCCGATTCATTGATGGAACCGTTGTCGATAGCCCTAATCAAACTTACACCTTTGATTAAAAGATAAAAGTCAGGCCGGAAATAATTCGATGTTAAAGAAACAGCAAATTCTCTTCTTAGCTTTTTTACTTCAGTCAGTTCATGTTTATTCTCAATCCATTAGTGTGGTTGAGGCTAGTATTAGCGAATTGCAAACTGCTTTAGAAAATGGAAGCACAACATCTCTGCAGCTGGTAGATTTGTATTTAGCTAGAATTGAAGCCTATGACAAACAAGGTCCAGCTCTAAACAGTATAATTAGAATCAACCCTCGCGCTAGAGAGCAAGCAGTAGAGTTAGATAACGAAAGAGCACAAACAGGAGCGCGTTCACCTCTCCATGGTATTCCTGTTTTAATTAAAGACAACTACAACACAATTGATATGCCCACAACCAACGGTTCGGTTGCTCTAGCTAATTTTTTCCCACGCTATAATGCTACCCAAGTTGATTTGTTGCTTGACGCTGGCGCAATAATTATTGCCAAGACAAATTTACACGAATATGCCCGCGGCATAACCAGTATTGCTTCGTTGGTAGGGCAAACGAGGAATCCATATGACATTCGCCGTGTGCCTGGCGGATCAAGTGGTGGAACTGCGGCGGCTGTTGCTGCTAGTTTCGGCGCAATTGGGATGGGTTCAGATACTTGTGGATCGATTCGGATTCCATCTGCTTTTAATAATCTAATTGGCTTGCGCCCGAGCAAAGGCATTTCAAGTATCTATGGAATTATGCCTCTTTCACATACACAAGACACGGGCGGCCCATTAGCAAGAACAGTTGAAGATCTAGCACTGGTGTTGGACTTAACCATTGGTTATGACCGCAATGATACGGCAACAGAGGTGATGCGAGCGCAAACACCGCCAAGGTTTCTAGAATCACTTAACTCGGTTGATTTGGAGGGACTGCGGTTCGGCAAGATTAAAAGTTATTTTGAAGCTGCTAACTCTAGTACAAGAAGCGTAATCGAAGAGGCTTTGAATTGGTATGCCGCAGAAGGCGTAGAAATTATCGAAGTTGAATTATTAGAACAAGGTGAATTAATCAGTTCGTCAGGAGTGATTCAGCATGAATTCGAGATTGATTTTAACCAGTATCTCGTGGCGAACGGCAGTGAGGAAATAGCAAATGTGAATGATGTTGTGCAATATGGACTTATCCATGAGGCTCTGGCGAGTCAAATGAAGAGCAGCGTGGAAGAAGAGTTCGATGAAGATGCATATGAGAAATCAATTGAAGCGCGCTCAACGATTCGGGCCTCAATTGAAGATCTATTCGAACTTAATAGTTTAGACGTGTTGGTCTATCCAACTATCACACAATCACCCGTACTAATCGGAGACCCTCAGACCGGAAGTAGTTGTCAACTATCAGCCCATTCTGGATTACCGGCCTTATCCATGCCGGTTGGTTTTGCCAGTAATGATTTGCCAGTGGGGATGGAGATTCTTGGAAAGCGTTTTCAAGATGCCGAATTGCTAGCCATCGCGAAGCATTATGAAGAGTCAAATAGTCCTCGGCAGACTCCTTCGGTGACTCCAGGGTTGATCAATGGGGAGGCTCCAAGTATTGAGTCTAGACGATTAACTTTTAGCCAGAATTCAATCTCGCTGCAGTTAGACACTGAGTATTCAATTCAAACGAATTTGTTTTCATTTAGGGTCACTCAAAACCCCGACAATGATGCTGAGATTTTTGCAGTGACTCTTATAATAGATACAGAGGAAGGTATTGATCTCAATGAGCCTATTGTACTAAATCTCATGGGACCAAATATTAAACAGGCGAGTGGTGAGTACTTTATGAGTGAAGAGTTCAGGGAAGCCTATAACCAGAATCGGCTCTTCCTAAAAGTATTTGCAGACTCGACGTCAGTAACTGGGTCAACACAGCAGCTTTAAAAGAGTAGATTAGTTTTCGATTAATTCCAAAATGCTATCTTTAAATTCGTCTACAGTCAGACCGCGCTCAGTGGTTAGCTCGCTGGTATCGACATTTACTCCGGCAGCGACATCACCATTCCCCTCTATCAGGGCTTGGGGTTTTTTTATGGAGGGCGGAATAGAAGATACGGCCTGAATTTGTATAACGGGTTTTTGATCAATCGTACGCATTCTTCGTTCGCCCAACACCTCTTGGATAAGGAAATGTCCTTGTGACCACCCCAATAACGGATTTAACAAATTTCGGCTGGTTGATTCTACGAAATAGATCCCCTGTTCTCCGTCTTTAGGTATTACCAATCCGCTTACTTCTACAATCTGATTGTTAAAAGTTCCTCCGGCAAATTTTAGTTCTATCAAATCAGATGAATAATCACCCTTAAGCACATCATTGATTTTAAAAGTCACATAGGTGTTTACAATGCCCGAATTTGAGTCCTGTCGAGTTTCATGCAAAATAACTTCACCTTCAAATACGAACTCCGCATTTTTAGCTAGTTTATCAATGTCCATGCCGAGGATAGTTGTTGCAATTCCAGATGAAGAATATATAAAAGCAAATAGCGATATCAGGGGAAGGCTGAATCTTCGGAATAGCATAGATCTTTCCATTGAGTTTCTAAACTTCTTTATCCAATTATTGATCGTTTTCGATCGTACCGGATTTGCCCACTAGTGCAGGTTTAATTAAATATTTATTGTTTATTAGAACGGTTGGATCATGTAATAGAAACTTGAGCCGCTGTATTTAGCAGATTGAATTAGAATGTAGGTTGATCAACTGGCAACAAAACTACTGGAACCATTTCACTGTATTGAAACCAATCCCCGTCAATTCTAACAATGTTTTCTTCAGCCTCATCGAGACGAACGGTACCAGTAAATTCAACATCTAATCGAGGAATGCGAATAGTAATTTTGCGCCCCTCAATTCTCACCGTGTCTGCAGGCATTCCGTAAATTCCCATACCGCCGCTTACTAGAGCTGCAGCGTACTGACCTTCTTGCAGGCTGAAAGTAAAAGCCAAATTCGTGCTGTCCCTGCCAATAACCAAAGCTCCTTCCCAAGAACCAACCAAAGACGGGGTTTCTAGTTTTTCCTGAGCTTGCACCGAGGCCGCAATGATTGATAGACAAAATAGAAGCATTTTTAGTTGTTTGATCATGCTTAGAATCTTAAATCACCAAGGCTACTTAGCGCAATGTTGAATTATGGTCCGGATGGCTATTCGAGGTCGCTGGGCAAAAACAAGGCAAAGATTTTCTCAAAACCTATTTTCCATATTAGCAACCCGTGTAAGCATTCAATAAATTCTAAAAGATAGCTGAGCCGTGAGCATGGAGTAGGAACAAATCTCCGATGTGATATTGATCCAAAAAATGGCTTGTCGACAGAATCATTATCTAAACAAATTTAAATCGATGGCCTCTGCCATAGCTTTATACCCAGCATTATTTGGATGTAAATTGTCTTCTGTATAGGCAGGCAGTATGTGTTTTGGATTAGATGGGTCTCTCAGCACTGCATCAAAATCGATTACGTCATCAAATTCACCACTATTCCGTATAAATCTATTGACAGCTTGTCTTTGTACCTCACCTTCTTCGCTGTAATACACTGCCTCTTCGAAGGGAGTTAACGTTGCGCCAATAATTTTTATTCCCTTTGCATGGGCCCGAGCGATTATATTTCGATAGCCACTAATTATTTTATCAGCCAAAATCGGTGCGCCAGATTCCATAGTAGCCATGCCGATATCATTAATACCTTCCATCAGAATCATGTGACTAACTTTATTCATCGCCAGAACATCGCGTTCAAAGCGTGCTTGAAGGTTTTGACCGAACTGCGGG
>Ga0206683_10000578_pt1 | contig 26401 bp, 27 predicted proteins | sample M280m12015metaG_FD_155483 | JGI IMG/M metagenome (GOLD analysis project Ga0206683, IMG submission 155483) | Ammonia-oxidizing marine archaeal communities from Monterey Bay, California, United States - M2 80m 12015 | ecosystem: Environmental > Aquatic > Marine > Intertidal zone | place: USA...
TGGTTCCTACAATGATCGGGATGTGCCTGGCAGCAGAGGGTTACGACCCTTCTCGCCTGAAATCTCTTAAACAACTTATTTACGGAGCTTCTCCGATGCCTAGACAAATTTTAGAAAAACTCTTTACTGACCTTCCTGATCTCGAATTAGTTCAGGGTTATGGAATGACTGAAAGCTCTTCAACCTTGACCATTTTGGGTGCTGACGATCACTTTTTGGAAAGTGAAAAACTTTCCAGCGTTGGTAAACCAGTTATAGGAACAGTTGTCTCAATTCAAGATGAGGAAGGAAACGAATTGCCTCAAGGAGAAATTGGTGAAGTTTGCGCTCGAGGCGGCAATTTCATGACTGAATATTGGAACAAATCTGAAGCAACTGAAGAAGTTTTTGCGAATGGCTGGTACCACACTGGGGATGCAGGATATTTCGATGAAGATGGTTACTTGTTTCTAGTGGATCGCGTTAAAGACATGATTGTCTCTGGTGGAGAGAATGTTTATTCTTCTGAAGTTGAAAATGCTATTTCGAGCCATCCTGATGTGGCGCAAGTGGCTGTTATAGGGATTCCTGATGACACATGGGGTGAAGCTGTTCATGCCATAGTCGTCCTTGAAGCTGGTGGCAGTGCAAGTGGAGACGATCTTATTGAACATGCCAGAGAGTCAATTGCAGGATACAAAGTTCCTAAAAGTGTAGATTTCAGAGAAGAACCTCTGCCTCTTAGCGGGGCAATGAAAGTTCTCAAAAGAGAACTGCGAGCACCTTATTGGGAAGGTAAAGAACGAGGAATCAACTAATTCTTAATCAACTGTGAGGACCATAGCTCCTACGTGTTGTTTTTTGGAAAATTCTTCTTGCGCTTCTCTGATCTCTTCAAGTCTGAAAACGCCTCCAATAATCGGGGTTACTTTTTCTTTCTCTATATATTCAATCAGCGATTGAAAAACTGCTGGATCATAAACTGTGCAACCATGCATCTCCAGATCATTTAGATATAGGGTTCTCAAATCTAAATCAACTATTGGTCCTGCTATAGCTCCAGCGGTCACATAGCATCCGCCTTTTGTTACTGACTCAAATAGTTCAGCAAAATTACTTCCCCCAGCAACGTCAGCTAGAACATCAACAGGACCATGTGCTAATTCAATAATCTTGCTTTTTAAATCTTTTTCATTGCGATCTAAAGCAAAATCGGCACCAGAGTCTTTGACTAAATCTAATTTTTCTAAACTGGTAACAGCTATCACGGAAGCTTCACGAAGTTTGGCTAACTGTATTAAAGCCGTGCCCACCCCCCCTGACGCCCCGGTCACGACAACTGTGTGACCTTTTCCTAGACGTGACCTGACAAGCATGTGTTCAGCAGTAGCCCATGAACAAGGGAAAGAAGCAAGTTCAATATCTGTCATTTCTGAATCTACTGGGTACGCGTTTCTGACTGGAACTGCACAATATTGAGCAAACCCGCCATCTATTTCACTTCCAAGGTATTTAGCGTTGTCTCTCCAGTTTTTTGATTTCGGATCCCTTATACAAGGATCCACCAGAACACGTTTTCCTATTAGCTTCGCGTCTGCATTCTTTCCGACATCAACAACCATCCCACAAGCATCTGCTCCCTGAATTCGAGGGAATGACAGTTTCTCCCCACCCCATGTTTGTTCATCTTCAATGTGTCCAAACCCTTTACTAGATGTCGCAGCTGTAACCGATTTTGAATACCATCCGACCCTCGTGTTTATGTCAGTGTTGTTCATCCCACAGGTTTTGACTCTTAGCAATACTTCATCTTCACCTATTTCCGGAACAGAAATATCATGACGAACAGAAAGTTTTTCTGGTCCACCATTACCAGTCAATTGAACTGCCATCATGACTTCTGGAATCTCGTTCAATTTGTTCTCACTTATCGGATCGGAATTACTTCATGGCCTGCAACTTCTTCTTCATCGCAGGTTATCTCGTCGGGAAACCCTGGCGCCTGAACATCTATTGAAGTTGCATCTTCGAGTCTTCTAATGATGTTTGAAGACCACTCCCTTTCTCCATAGCGCTCCATTCCATCTTTAAAAATTTCCACCAACATTGGTGAGAGCTCCAGAGGAACTCCATGTCTTTCTGCAATCTGATCAAAAAGGCTCACATCCTTTACAACCAAATCCATTGTGAAGTTTATGTTTCGACTTCCATTTAATATGACCTGACTTTCTGTTTCGTGCACGAATGAATTACCAGAAGAAATCCTGATTGCTTCATAGGTCGTGTTCAAATCCATTCCTGCTGCTGAGGCTGTGGTCAATGCTTCAGCCAGAGAAACTAGATTCGCGCTCGCTAGATAGTTGGTCAAAACTTTCAAAACTGAAGCCGATCCTAGTGGACCTGTGTGAAGTATGTTTCTACCCATAGCAGTTACAACTGGGAAAATTTTTTCAAAAGCTTCTCTTTCCCCTCCGACAAAAATTGAAATGTTCCCTGTTGCTGCTCTGTGACAACCCCCCGATACAGGGCAATCAACCGCATAAGCGCCAGTCTCTTCAACCAACTGTCCTATACGTCGAACTTCAGTTTCATCTGTAGTGCTCATTTCCATCCATACTTTCCCTTCTGACAATCCGGCTAAAACACCATCAGAAGCTTCCATAACCTCTTTACAAGCCGTAGGAGATGGCAAGCAGGTGATAATAACCTCGCAAGATTCCGCTACTTGTTTAGGTGACTCTGCCCAAGTTGCACCTTTATCCAATAATGGTTGAGCGATATTTATATCTAGATCTCTAACCATTAAATCAAAGCCGTTCCTAAGCAAACTATAAGAAAGTTTTCCACCTACATTCCCGCAACCTATAAACCCAATTTTCATCTTTTTACCTTCTGTTTGAGAACTCTTCTTGTAAATAAAACATTAATATTTGAACTTACTCGCTTAGAGGCATTTGTAAATGATTACTAGTGCGTAACCTTAAATACATGGTTGAACCAGACGCTCACAAATTTGACACTAAGTCTCTACACGCCGGCCAAAGACCTGATCCTGCTACAGGTTCAAGAGCTGTTCCTATACATCAAACCACTTCATATGTTTTTGATTCTGTGGATGAAGCGGCGGCACTTTACAATCTTGAAATTGGTGGCCATATTTACAGCAGAATATCGAATCCGACAGTGGCAGTTCTAGAGGAAAGAATCGCAGCGTTGGAAGGTGGTGTTGGGGCGGTCTGCACTTCGAGCGGAATGGCTGCCTTTCATTTAGCAGTGGCGACTCTGTTAAATACTGGTGATCACATAGTTTCAAGTCAAAACCTTTATGGCGGCAGTCACAACATGATGACTTTTACGATGCCTAGATTTGGTATCTCAACAACTTTCGTTGACCCTCACGAGCCAAAAAGTTTTCTTGATGCAGCAAACGAAAATACGAAATTGTTCTATGCAGAAGTTCTAGGGAACCCAGGAATAGAAGTGTTGGATATTGAAGTAATTGCAGATGCAGCTCACAGCATCGGAGTACCGCTGGTAGTTGATGCAACTTTTGCGACACCCTATTTAATTCGCCCCATAGAACATGGTGCAGACGTTGTGATTCATTCTCTAACTAAATTTTTAGGAGGCCATGGAATTGCTATAGGAGGAGCTGTTGTTGATGGAGGCCGTTTTGATTGGGCTGCGTCGGGAAAATTTCCAACTCTTTCTGAGCCTTATGACGGTTACCACGGAATAGTTTTCACTGACGAATTTGGACCACAAGCTCTTTCGATGCGCGCAAGATCTGAAGGGCTTAAAGATTTCGGAGCTTGTATGAGTCCCTCTAATGCTTTCTATCTCCTTCAGGGAATCGAGACTCTTCCTTTGCGTATGCAAAAACATGTTTCGAACACTCATAGTGTTATTGAACTTCTGGACAAACATGCTGCTGTTGAGTGGATCCGCCATCCGGACCATCCGAGTCACCCCGATCATGAACTAGCAAAACGTTTATATACAAAAGGTTCTGGTGCGATACTCAGTTTTGGAATTTCTGGTGGTCGTGAAGCAGGCAAAAAATTCATTGAATCAGTTGAACTTGCCTCCCATCTAGCGAATGTTGGCGACGCTAAAACATTAGTCATCCATCCTGCTTCTACTACACATCAACAAATGAGTGCTGAAGATCTGTTGACTGCAGGAATTGGTGAAGACCTTGTTCGAATTTCTGTTGGTCTTGAAGACCCAACTGATATATGCGCTGACCTAGATCAAGCCCTCAAAGCTTCACAACGTTGAATCATTATGCTTATTGATCTTGGAGACAGTTATTTCAATGCGGCCAACGGAAGCATTGATTTAGAGGAACTGAACGAAAACGACCCTCTGGTTGTTTTAATTCATGGTGCGGGCATGGATAGAACCGTGTGGTTTCAGCAAACACGTTTCCTCTCGCATCATGGCTACAGGTGTTTTGCTGTAGATCTTCCCGCACATGGAAACACTGAAGGACTTCCTTTAGAAACGATTGATGAAATGGCTGATTGGATTTCTTCTATTATCGAACGCCTTGGAGGACCCGCCCACGTTGTCGGACATTCAATGGGTTCATTCATAGCTTTGGCTACTGCCGCTAACCATCCTGATTCTGTTCTATCGGCAACCATGATTGCTGTAGCTGAAGAAATGCCCGTACACCCTGACTTGCAAACAGCTGCTGACAACAACCTCCCCAGAGGAGCTAGTTTTATAGCTGGCTGGGGTCACGGTCCAGATCAGCACTTAGGCGGAAACCCAACTCCTGGACTCTGGATGATTGGAGGAGCGACTGCTGTGGTAGAAAACTCTGAACCGGGAATCCTAAGCCTTGACCTTTCAATTTGTGCCAGTTATAAAGAAACCCTTGAAAAAGCTCGAACTGCGAAATGTCCAACAACTTTAATTCTTGGTTCGCGCGACAAAATGACTCCAAGGCGTGCCGCTCAACCTCTTATTGATGCACTGACAAACCCTACGGTTGTCGAGTTGGAAGGGGTGGGACACATGTCAATGACAGAAGCCCCTAAAGAAGTTCGTCAAGTATTGGTTAACAACTTTTCAAATTTTTAAAACAAAATCAGTTTTGTAGCAACTCTTTAAAAGGTGTCTCTTTATTTGGACCTGGTTCTTTGGGAAGACCTAGAACTCTTTCCCCTACTATGTTTCTTTGCACTTGATCAGTGCCTCCATAAATCGAAGGAGCGGGACTGAAAATTGTTGCTTCCTGCACTCTGCCATCAAATGAGCTTGAAGAACTGCTCAGCATACCATCGGCACCAATGATCAAATTTCCTACGTCTCTACTCCTGCGCACAAGTTCGCTCATAGCTAACTTAGCCAGATTCCCTTCAGCGCCTGTTCTACTGCTTCCCGCTTTAGCTCGAAGCATGTTTAAACGATTTACTTCACCCAATATGTGTAATTTTACGATTTCTTGTCTGACTACAGGGTCGCTTGAAGATCCAATCTTTTGAGCTAGATCTGAAAGCCATCTGACATCTAAACCACGGCCGCCATCAGTTTCCATTCTGCCATCGTCAGATAGCACGTGATCACCAACTTTTCTATCTAGTCGACCTGCTTTTGTGCCTGAAGGTACAGCTACTGGTTCTGGTCCCCCACTTCCTAAGCTTGACCGTTCAACCATGAGCGTTGTATTTGCCACTGCCCAACCGTTGCCAATTCCACCGATCACGTCATCACCTGAGACTCTCGCTTCATCGATGAAAACCTCATTGAATAAAGCGCGACCAGTCATTTCTCTTAGAGGTCTGACTTCAACACCTGGTTGGTCCATATCAAAAGCGAAATATGTGATTCCTTGATGCTTTGGAGCGTCAAGATCAGTTCTGGCTATAAGCATTCCTTTTTCAGCTAGATGCCCACCAGATGTCCAAACTTTTTGTCCAGTTATTATCCATTCATCTCCATCTTTAACTGCTCGAGTTTGAAGTCCGGCCAGATCTGATCCCGCACCTGGTTCTGAGAATAACTGGCACCATGCGATAGAACCATCAATGATCGGCGGTATGAGTCTTTCTATCTGATCGGGGTTACCGTGCATTGCGATCGTAGGAGCAGCAAGCATCATTCCTAAACCGGTAGGAGGTCCGACAACATTATTAGTAAATAAAGTCGACTTGACCATTCCTGTTTCGGTTCGACCCCATCCCCTACCGCCTGCCTCTACAGGTAGAGAAGTTGCTGACCAACCCGCATCAGAGAGGCGCTTCCACCATTCTGAAACAGTGATATCTGGATCCCAGTTGTCTTGGATCCATTCAGACAGTTCGACTTTAATTTCTTCAATGTTAATTTCACTCATATATTGATTCTGTCAGCTATATAACAATTCAACTACGTCGAATGAAATGATCTAAGATATTGCTGTAACAAAAAATTTATAAGGAGCTTAACAATTGCGCTGGAGATCTCTTTTTATACCTACTCTTCGTGAAGCCCCGGCTGAAGCGGAAGCAGTTAGTCACCAATTGTTGGTTCGTGGTGGTTTTATAAGACAATTGCAGTCTGGGCATTACTCAATGCTTCCTCTCGCTTGGAAAGTCAGCAAGAAAATCGTGCATATTCTTCGCGAAGAGATGGATTTGATAGGCGCTCAGGAAGTAATGCTTCCCGCCATACACCCTGCGAGCATTTGGAAAAAATCAGGTCGTTGGGATGCAATTGGGGATGACATGTTTCGACTTGTAGACCGTAAGGATGCAGATCAGGTTTTAGCTATGACTAATGAAGAAGTTGTAGCAACTGTTGCTCTTGAGTTGTCTTCATATAGGGACCTTCCTCAAATGTGGTATCAGATACAAACAAAATTCAGAGATGAGCCAAGACCTAAATCAGGACTTCTGAGAGTTAGAGAATTCGATATGAAGGATTCTTACTCGATAGATATAGACGATGATGGTTTAGACAAGTCATTCAATCTTCACCATCAAGCCTATGAACGGATTTTCGCCCGTTTAGGTCTGAATGCAATTCCTGTTGAGGCATCGTCGGGCGCAATGGGTGGGAGCGACTCAGTCGAGTTTATGGTTGAATCTCCTGCTGGAGAAGATGATGTAGCTGTATGCAATTCATGTGGCTATTCAGCAAATGTGGAGCGTGCCACTTCTATAATCCCTGAGGTTGCAAACCGTGTAGAAAATAAGACTCTCGAAAAATTTGACACTCCTGGTATTCGTACTATCGAAGCCCTTTCGGATGAGGGACACCCCCCTGAACACCAGATCAAAACTCTTGTGTACATGGTAGATGGTGAACTTTCGCTTATTTTATTGCGCGGTGATCACCAGTTCCAAGAACAAAAGTTTTGTGACGCCACTTCTTCAACTGAAATTGCTCCCGCTGAAGAAGACACTATTAAAAAAGCCTTAGGAGCTTCACCTGGAAGCCTTGGTGCTGTTGGAATTGACGGAATACCAATTTTTGCTGACCCTGCGTTGAAAGAGCGCTCTGGTATGACTACCGGCGCCAATGAAGACGATTTCCACCTATTAGGTGTAAATATCGACAGAGACATAAAAGTTGATCAGTGGGTTGATGTGAGATCAATAGCTAATGATGAAGGATGCCCTTCTTGTTCAGATTCACTTAAGATCATCCGTTGCATTGAAGCGGGCCACATTTTCAAACTGGGTCGTAAATATTCTGAAGCAATGGGTGTAACTGTGCTCGACTCGGAGGGTGAATCGCAGACACCCACTATGGGTTCATATGGGATAGGTGTCGGCCGAGCTATGGCAGCTATAGCAGAAACCTCTTACGATGACTCAGGCTTAATCTGGCCTATGAGCGTCGCCCCCTACGAGGTTGTTTTAACTGTTGTGAAAACCGATGACGAAAACTCGATGAAAATTGCAGATGAGATTTATGCAGATTTAAAAACTAATGGCATAGACGTTTTGATTGATGATCGCGAAGAAAGACCCGGGGTAAAGTTCGCTGACGCAGAATTAATAGGCATACCTCTTCGCGTGACCATAGGACCACGCGGTTTAGAAAATGGAGTGGTCGAATTTTTAGATCGTTCTGATCCAGAAAAAGCACAGATTGAATTAAGTGTCGACGAGGTAACAGATTTCCTATTAGAAAAAATTTCCTCTCAACTGAATTTAACCGCATGAGGCAACAATTTTTGGAATAAGGTTTCGCCTTAAGAGTTCGAAAATTACCGGAAGCAGCAGACTTGAATCCTCTAAAACGGAAACAGAAAGTAGTAGCGACAATAGATCTACCTGGCGTACCTGAAGGAACAGAGGGGAAAATTTGTGTTGCAAACGGAATCAAATGGTTCCGATACTGGGTTGATTTCGATAACGGAGCAAAACTGGGTCGCGTTGACCATAAAGACGTAGTGAAAGTCCAAGATTGGGAACAATTCCAAATTGACCGAACAAGAGCAGAAAATGAACCTAACGAAACTGAGGAACTGACTGCAGAAGAGACTGCAGGAGACACGGGTTCAGGTGACGGAAACGCACATGATGTTCCTGAACATCTTCTAGAACGCAGTAAAGCAGCTAGAGAACGCTTAGGCGCCTAACTAATTTTCGAAATTAGCTACCATTGGAGTCGTAGATAGATATCCTACAACTCTGATCTACCGCTTTCGGAGGCCAAATTGACATTCAAGCCCGGTGACAAAGTCGTTTATCCACATCATGGTGCTGCAGTAATTGAAAAAAAAGAAAAGCGAAAAGCTTTCGGAAAAACTACTGAATATCTGATTTTACATATGGCTCATGGCGAGATGGTGCTTTCTGTTCCATCTGAAAAAGCCGAAGAAGTAGGAATGCGTTGGCCTATTGCTAAGCGTGACGTTCCTGACTTGTTTGAAGTTCTTGAAAAAAGAGACGTGAGGGAACCAGCTAACTGGTCTCGTCGTTTTAAAAATCACCAAGAAAAACTCAAAAGTGGTGATGTTTATCAGGTTGCGGAAGTAGTACGTAACTTGGCATTACGTGATGGAGAGAAAGGACTTTCCGCTGGAGAAAAAACCCTTTATAACAAAGCTCTCAATATTCTGGTATCGGAACTTGCATTTGCACTAAACCTTTCAGAAGAAAATGCTTTAGAAAAAGTTGAAGGCGCTCTCACTGTGTAGCAAAATATAATAGCGGTGTCATAGCCGTCTTATTTTCCAAATCGCTTAGGGGACCACATGGAAAAAGAGCGTCGTATCGTTGTAGGCATTGAGGGCTCAGGCTATGCCAAAGCGGCTTTGGCTTGGGCTCTAGAAGAAGCAGTTCATCACGATGCACTAGTCGAAGTTGTCACCTGCTACTCGCCTACTTATATACCATCTTCACCTGATCTTGGGTATGTACCTTTTGATGGAACTAATCTGATTTCTGAAGTAGAAAAACTTCAAAATGAGGTTGTTGAATCCGTTATGGAAATCGCTGGAAATCCAAATGTTCAAATCAAAAAAACAATTAAAAAAGGTAGAGCACCTGAAACTTTAATGTCTATAGCTGAAGGCGCAGACATGCTTGTAGTGGGAAACCGCGGAAGAGGTGGTTTCGCTGGACTCAGGCTTGGTTCAGTGAGTCAGGCGATTTCTCATCACAGCCCATGTCCACTTGTAATAGTTCGTACTGGTCTACTGAATGAATAAAGGCCCGGCAAGTTATTGATGAAAAGAACTTTTCACCATATTGGGCTTATAAAAATTCTAGAAGAACAACTTTGGTTAGCTTTTACAAACTCGGGTATTTGCGCTTCTGAATTTAAAAAAATAATTGGTTTCAGCGCTTTTAAAAAGCAGCTTGAAGAAAAGACAGGGAACAACTTTTTAAGAGTTGATTCTTTACCCAGAGATATAGAAGAAGGAATAAACCAATGGAAAATAAATGGCAATTCTTCAAAACTCCAGTTCGAAATTTCCGCCTACTCGTCTTTTCAACAAAAAGTTTGGAGACGCTGTTCTCAAATACCTTTTGGTGAAACCACTACATATTCAGGCGTCGCCAAAGACATTAAAAACCCTAAAGCTCAACGCGCTGTTGGATCCGCTCTAGGTGCAAATCCCATACCCGTACTAATTCCCTGTCACCGCGTTCTACGAAACGACGGAAGTGTAGGTGAATATGCTTACGGAAGTCATCTGAAAGAACTCTTACTGAAACGAGAAAAACGCGCTAACGTTCTTGCCTGAACAACTAACACAGGGTGCTAAAATGTCTGACAATAATTTAGAAGGTGGAATCACTGTAGAGGTGAGGGGACGGATTCTTTTAATGGGAATTAACAGGCCTTCCAAAATGAATGGTTTCACACCAGAGATGATGGATGACCTCTCTGATGCTTACACAAAACTTGAAGATGATCCTGAACTTTGGTGTGGAGTGCTTTTCGCTCATGGCGACCATTTCACTGCTGGTCTCGATCTTCCAAAGTTTCGAGAGAGGATGCAGAAAGGCGAAAGAGGGCGTGGGAAAGGAAAAGTGGACCCAACTTCATTAGGCCGTCGGTGCACTAAACCTATAGTTTCAGCTGTAAAAGGTGTGACTTACACACTTGGAATTGAACTAATGCTTGCTGGAGACATCGTTGTTGCTGCTGACAACTGTCGTTTTTCGCAATTAGAACCCTTGAGGGGTATACATGCTGCCGGTGGAGCAACGATACGTTTTGTGCAACGATGTGGTTGGGGTAATGCCATGTATCATCTCCTTACCTCTGATGTGTTTGATTCTGACGAGGCTTTCCGTGTGGGACTTGTACAAGAGATTGTTCCTTTTGGATCTGAGCTTGAAAGAGCAATTGAAATCGCAGAGATTATTTGTGAAGGTGCACCTCTTGCGGTTCAAGCAACCAAGCGTTCTTCGATGCGCTATGTAGTTGATGGAGAACAAGCAGCTATTGATGCCTTAGGCGGAGATCAGGCAATACTTGCCGAAACGGAAGATGCTCAAGAAGGGGTTGATTCTTTCAAGGAAAGAAGAAAAGGTAACTTCAAAGGCCGCTGATTAAGGCCAATTAATTTTGGAAATCTCATCGCGTAACTGGTATTTGAGAATTTTCAGTGTCGGATTTCTTGGCAATAAACCGTCATAGTTGATTAGCTGTTCGGGGACTTTTTGTTTCATCAGTCCTTCCACTTCACAGATTTCTATCATTTCTTCGAATTTCAGAGGCTCGCTACCTTCTGCAGTTTCCACAACAGCGCAAACCCTCTCCCCTCTTTCTTTATCCGGAAGACCTACAACAGCTACAGCTCCAACTTTTTGGTGGGTGTACAAAATGTCTTCTATTTCTTTTGCTGAAATGTTTTCGCCTTTTCGAATAATGATGTCTTTGACACGACCAGTTACTGAAACGTGCCCATCTTCTCTCATCACTCCCAAGTCACCTGTGAGGAATCTTCCAAGAGAATCAAACGCTTCGTTGTTCAGATCTGAGTCTTTATATCCTTTAAATAGTTGAGGGCCTCCAACTGCCACTTGCCCTTCTTCTCCTGGTTCACATACTGAACCATCAGGTCTTACTATTGTCACTTCAGCAGCAAAAACTGGTTTTCCTTCTGTGTGTGCTAGTTGATCTGGATTGTCTTGGGGTGAACCCTGGCAGATCATTGGACTTTCTGTCATGCCATAACCGTGTGCTACTGGAATGCCCATTTCTTCTAAGACTTCATGATAAATCTCAGGTGGTTTTGGGGCGCCTCCACCTGAAAGCAGTCTGAGGCTTGGTATCAGAGGTGTGTCAGGTTGCTGACGTTGCGCCCCGAGAAACATCGAATAAAAAGCTGTGCTCCCTCCCGCCATTGTCACTCCATGACGTTTGTACGTTTCGATAGTTGATTCAAGGTCGAATTTCTCTATTAAAACTGCCGGAAACCCGTTAGCGAGCATGCATACGAGGTAATCAGGGCCTCCAATATGTGCATATGGAAAAGCTATCGACCCTATGTCTTGCTCTCCCATATTTAGAGCCTTTGCTAGACCCACTCCACCTGCCATCAGAGTTGAATCTGTGTGCATCGCTCCTTTAGGATCTGAAGTTGTACCTGATGTGTAATAAATCCACCTAATAGATTCATCTGAAGTTGAATTAATTTCGTCAGGAAGTTTCAGAGGGTCACCTTCAGGGAGGCTGTCATATATCTGAACTATCTTTGGAGGATTCTCCATGTCACTAGTCGAATTTTTCACCATTTCCTGATAATCGAACCCGTTCCATTCGCCAGGAACTAGAACTAGTTCTGAACTTGTTTGGCGAATACAAAAACCGACTTCTCTTTCACGGTAAATGTGGATAATTGGGTTCTGAACCGCACCTATTCTCGACAGAGCTAAAGAAGTAACTATCGTTTCTATGCGAGTTGGTAAAACCCATGTGACTGGTGTTCCTTCTCTGACTCCGAGTTCCATAAAACCTGCAGCTGTTTTTTCAACTTTTTCTTTAACCTCTGAGAAAGTTAAGGAACGATCAGAGTCATCAATAAACATATTTTTATCGCCGCTGAGTTCAACTCGTCTTACAAGTAATTCCCAAAAAGTTTGAGCGTCATAAATTGCTTCATTCATCTCTAGCAAAATAACCGCTTAAAACACTTTTTATATACTCGCGGATAGATTGCTTGACTCCAGAATGCAAATGTGCCTCTACACTTATCTATTCGGGATGTGGCGCAGTCTGGCAGCGCACCTGCTTTGGGAGCAGGGGGTCGGGAGTTCAAATCTCCCCATCCCGACCAGTTTATCTGGTTTTGTTTTATGGCTGGTAGCCATTCTGGTAGTCAGACTAGGTTTTCAATGTTCATGCCTCTGCACCCATGCCAATTGTGTATACAGGTCTTTATTTTTTAATTTTTTGTGAGAGAAACTTTTCTGCAACGGTCGAACTCTGAACTTTCAACAAGACTAACCCCTACAAGACTGGGGATTTTTTTCGAAAGGTCATCCCACAGGTTCCTTGTTATTTCTTCCACAGTGGGTTCCTCATCCCATATAAGTGGTTTATAACCTTTCCAAATCCCAACATCTTTCTGAGTTAAATAATAACCAGACCATGGTTCTATCGCGTCAGTAAGAATTTTTTCTAACTCATCTGCTGGATAAACTCTTTTACTATCTATCGGACCTTCTAGAGTTGCCTCTACTGTCCAGGCGTGCGTATGAATTAAGTTATCCACCCTATGGCCCCAACGGGCATGAATAGACGCTGTGATCGTAAGTTTCACCTAACCTCCCCCTTCCATGTATTAGACATACTTGATTCTTACTGCGTTTGTCGAAGCAAGCAAATACATCTATTCCTAGAGGTGTCCAAAGGAGATCCCACTCTCAGAAAACGGGCGACGGTTTAGACGAAGATGATCGACTCCCATAGGCGGTCATGGACATCCAATTCAGGACTTCTGACCCCTAGGTCGATAGTCATGTCACCTGTTGATACAGTCTCTCCGTCTATTGCTTCTATAAGTTCTATGCCGGTCGTGGCTGGAAGTTCATCAACCATCAATTCAACATTGGCACTCCATTCGGCTACGCCATCGCTCTGACAATAGATGATTCTCGTTCGTTCCATTCGATTGGCCGCATCTATCAATCCTGAGACAAATCGTGGGCCGGCTGGTTCTCTGCTCTCCCAAAGTTCTGCAGCCTCTTCGAAGGCAGAGGTAATTCCTGCCTTGATCTCTTCGGCATCTCTCCCTCCTGGCCGATATTTCGGGTCGGGAGCTATTAGTAATAGTTGGCCGAACTCAATTGATGGCGTCTTTATCGATGCATGGTGGACGAATCGGATAGCGAGTTGGCATCCCATGGAGAGTCCGATGATATTGACATCAGTGATGTCCTCAACCCGTGCTTCTAGCCATGCCGATGCCTTGTCAAATCGTTTTTTGAGAGAGTCACCGTCTCTTGACCAATTGTTCCAGTAGGCGAAATCTTCAACCCCAAGTACTGTCTTGAGGCTGGCAGCCGCAGTGCGGTGACCATCGTGAAAGCCCCGATAACCGTCGAAGACAATTAGGTTCACACCAGAAGTTTCCACTGTGGGTATTCTAGGTCGTCGTTTATAGTCGTGATCTGTTTATTTCCGAACAGTAAATGGAATTAGTTAAAGGACAAATAGTAAAAGGTTCGCTTATTTATACGTAGAAGTATCCGGCAGGCACCACCCCTCTCACGTCAGTCGTTAGACTGACGTGTAAGCGAAGCGACCAGAGCACCTGCTTTGGAAGCAGGGGTTCGGAAGTTCAAATCTCCCCAACAGACCAATAAAACCAACATCAAGGATGTGGCATAACTTATGAGTGTGATTCCCGAAAGTCACCTAGATTTATTTGATCTTCCTGCTGTCTGGCATATAGCCACAATAGGCCCTAATGGAGAGCCCCATGTCTCGCCTGTATGGGCAAATTTTGATGGAACTTATATTAGATTTCCACATAAATTAGGACGACAGAAATGGAAGAACCTAAAGAATGACGATCGCATATCTCTATCTGCGACCGATCCTGATAATCCGGAACGCTACCTTGAAGTAAGAGGAAGGATCGTTCGTTGGGAATCCGAAGGGGCACTGGACTTTCTTGACAGTATGGCAAAAAAATACAGAAATGAAGAACAATTTCCACGCGAACATGCAGCACCAGTCGAGGATCGTGTTACCGCTGTTGTAATCCCAGAACAATGCACGATGATGGGCTGATTATCTAGCGATGGAAACACCTTTTATTGGAGCAGCTTCACTATTACCATTATCTGAAGAACGCCCAATGTGTTCTGAATACGGCGAAATAATTGAATTGGATCCTCGTGGTACTGCTTTAAATATTGATGCAGTACTCCTAATAGAGCTACCTCTACCGTGGCCGAAACCAGTTTTTAACCATCCTGATTTAAAAGGCCTCGAATCTCTGATTCATACTTCAATGGGGACAACCAGAGTTCTAGCCTGCCAGCCGCGCGGTGATAAGAAAAACACCGCAGTCACCGTCTTCTCAAAGGAAGAAGCAAATTTCAGCAAATGGACTTTTGAATTAAAAAATAATGATTCTCTTATGGAATTAATAGAGACTCTCATTTACTCAAAACCCGAAAAAATAGATTTCAATAAGCACTCTGAAGAAAAAAAAGAAGCGGTCCTACTTTGCACACAAGGAAGTCACGACATCTGCTGTGGCAGTAGAGGAACTCGTCTAGCAGGGTTAATTGAAGAACAAAATAGCAATATAGATCTATTCAAGGTCAGCCATTTAGGTGGTCACCGCTTCTCCCCCACAGCTATGACCATGCCGGATGGACGCATGTGGGCAAGATTAGATTTAGAAACCCTAAGTTCTATTCTTGAAAAACGAATCAAAACAGAACAAGTAATCAAACTTTGCAGAGGTTGGACAGGTGCCGCAAAAGGCCCAGAACAGATAGCTGAAATCGAAATTTTTAAACAAATAGGCTGGGAATTAGATAATCAAAAACGTGACATTAATGTAAATACTTCCGACGAAGGATGGTCTGTCGAAGTTCTGATCCCAAGTGAGAAATGGCAAGTTGATATCACACCAGGAAGACAAGTGCCTGCAATCTCTTGCAGGTCTGAAGGCGGACTGCCCTTTACGACTGAGAACGAATACATAGTCAACTCGGTTAAAAGAACCAATTAGCACTGAAACTGTTTCACCCAGAGTCAAAAGATCACCTGCCGTGAATTACACTGCTTTAAAGCAGAAACGAGGAACAATGGATACAAGCGCTTTCCGAGGTGGAATACCCGCTTTAATGACTCCATGTAACAAGGATCAATCTCCTGATTTTGACTCTCTAGTTGGAAAAGCAAAAGAACTCATTTCAATAGGAATGAACAGTGTCGTTTACTGTGGCTCTATGGGAGATTGGCCTCTTCTCACAGATGAACAACGCCAAGAAGGAGTCTCTCATTTATGCGAAGCTGGAATACCTGTAATAGTCGGCACAGGGGCTCAGAATTCAACTGTTGCATCAGACCATGCCACTCATGCTCAATCTGTAGGAGCGAAAGGTCTGATGGTAATTCCTCGTGTTTTATCACGTGGAACTTCTTCCTTAGCTCAAAGAAATCATTTTGCTAATATTCTTTCCTCAGCTCCGGATGTTCCAGCGGTAATCTACAACAGCCCTTACTACGGTTTTGAAACACGCTCTGAGCTATTTTTTGACTTACTCGAAGAATTTCCGAATCTCGTGGGTTTTAAAGAATTCGGTGGTGCTAAATCTCTAAGCTATGCCGCTGAAAACATCACAAACCAGTCAGAATCGCTTTTACTGATGGTAGGAGTCGATACTCAGGTTTTTCACGGATACGTCAATTGTGGTGCAGAAGGAGCTATTACCGGGATTGGGAATGTTCTTCCTAATGAGGTTCTGACTCTTTTATCACTTTGTTCTCTTGCTAAATCTGGTGACACGAAAGCAAGGCGGTACGCCCTCGAGCTTGACGAAGCTTTGCATGTGCTTTCTACTTTTGATGAAGGACCCGATCTGGTCCTTTTCTACAAATACCTACTCGTACTCAAAGGGGATTCTAAATACAGTTTACATTTCAATGATTCAGATGAATTAACTGTGAGTCAAGCAAAATATGCTGAACAGCAACTTCTACTGTTTGAAAACTGGTGGAGTTCGTGGGAAGGAAAAACCTACACAGCTTCAGCTAATGAGTGAACCAACCAACTCTCATCTGCTAATTCTTCTAAGAGGGGCTGTTGGATCATGTCCTTCATGCGGAACTAGAAAATTGTTCGGATCAGGAATGCGTCTTACAGGAAAGTGTCCTTGCTGTGAAATGAATTTCGACCGCTCACCTGGGCACTGGGTGGGGTCTGTTGGCATGAACACTATTCTTTGTATGGTTTCACTTCTTGCAACAATTGTCGTTTCAACTTTGTTACTTTGGCCCGACCTAAGAGTAGTTCCCATGCTGTTACCTGCTCTGATTGTTGGTTTCGTTTCACCCATATTGCTTTATCCAATATCTCAAACATTATGGACTGCAATAGATCTCGTTATCCGTAAAGAGAAATAAAACTTCAGGCACCAAGAGCAAACATAATGATTGTGATCACACCAAAAACTCCACCTGCCATTTGCAATAATGCAACCTTCTCTTTAAGGAGTCTCCATGCAATAAAGATAGAAACCCCAGGGCATAAACAAATCAAAGCAGTTATCACTGCTGCTGAACCTCTCTGATAAGCAACCGCCGCCAACATGAATGCTGAGGAGCTAGTAAAACCCAACAAAAGTCCATGACGTAAAACTATCCGATCAGGCTTCATGCTCCCAGAAGTCGCAACAGAAACAATAGGCAAAACTGCACAACCAACCAGAAGAGTTATGAAAGCAGGGAAAACTCCTGCGCCGTCATCAACGAAGGACTGGCACAATCCTGCAGCTCCTATACAAGTTCCCACCACCACAGCCATTCCAAGAACTGGACTTCTTATTACTTCGCTCATCTTTGGAACACGGCCTTCGCCTGAAAGGAGAACAACCGCAGGAACAGCTGCTATCAAACCAAGAATTTCATACATAGTCGGGCTCTGATCAACAAGCGGTCCAATCAAAGTCGGAACAACAATCGCAACAAGAGCAAACGAGGGGGAAAAAACAGAAATAGGCCCTCTTGCCATACCTAGATATAAAAGTGGTCTGGTGGCTGACATCGACAAACCTGCTAAAACTGACCACCATAGATCAGAGGAACTTACTGAATCAGGAGGCATGAGCAGCATACACAAGCCGATAACTATTGTTCCTACGACAGTAGCGACGATAGCCATCGATACAGCAGCTCCTGGACGACCTGATTTTCTAACTCCTACCCCACCTAATAGATCACCGATGCCAAAAAATATGGCAGCTAAGCCACCCAGTAAAACTGTCATATTTTTCCTCTTTGCTAAACCGCTCTTCAGACATACGCTCTAGTTAAATAATAGAACCTCTAATTGCTAGCACATTTAAGCTAGTTTCGTAAGAATGTCTAAATATAAGAGATCTAGGAGCTGAATATGAGTGACTTTAAAGAAAATATTGAAAAACTAAACATACGTGGAATCATAATGTCGTCAGTTATGACCGCTTTTGGTCTTGTTGTTGCTCTTAGTTGGAAAGATGCGATTAATGAACTTGTTAGTTCGATAATCCCAAACAGTGATAACAATTCCCTGCTGGGAATGTTTATCACTGCTATAGCTGTGACTCTTTTAGTAAGCGCTTTAGCTACATTCGCACTTAAATTCAACAAGCGACTCGAACAGCAACTCGATCGTGTAAACGATCTTTTCGACAGAGATTAGCCACTTCTATCTAAAGAGCAATCTTCGCCTACTCTCTAAGCGTGGACATCAATGGTCTTTCTATAACACCCGGTGCTGACCTCGCAGGCGCAGATCTTTCTGATACCTCGCTAGCTTCTACAGATCTAAGTAAAGCGAGAATGGCAGGAATTACTTTGTCCAGATCAGATCTCACAGAAGCGCGTCTCGTAGGTGCAGATCTTCGTTACTCAATCTGTCATAAGGCTGTTTTTGATAAAGCTGATCTACATCATGCCAATCTGTGGAACATAGACCTGAGAGGTGCAAGTGCAAAAGAAACTATTTTCTGTAAATGCTGGTTGGGTAATTCAAATTTAGTTGATGCTGACCTTCGAGGAGCCGATTTTAGTGGCGCCTGGATAACTGCAGCAGACCTATCAAATTCACTACTTGCAGCAAGCACATTGGCTGGAGTTTCATTAGCTAGAGCCTGCCTGAAAGAAACTGACCTGACTGGAGCGTTCGCTGTGGGTGCTGATTTTCGAAGCACAATTCTCAACGGTGCGATTATGCGAGCAGCAAATTTGAGTGGTGCCAACTTGCGTGAAGCTTCCCTTATTGATGCTGATCTAAGTCTCGCTGACCTAGTGGGAGCTGACATGCGAGGCGCTCAACTTGATGGAGCCGTACTAAACGGGAGTCGACATGACGGAACAACTCGCTGGCCTGAAACTTTCAAACCTTTAACATCAGGTGGAATCGAATCACACGAGTAATTACCATTTGTGTAACTAAACTCATCTGTAATCAAAGGGGAAGTCTTGAAGGAAAACGATCCAAAAGAAACTTGGCATAAACATGTACCTGCTCAACTTGAAGTAGTACACCCCTAATAAGATTCGAATAAGAGGAACTGTTCACTATGGAATTACTTATCATACGTCACGCACGACCGATCGCTGAAATTCGTTCTGAAGGAGAAGGCTCAGCTGACCCTCCTCTTTCCCCTATAGGAATGAAACAAGCTGAGGCGACAGCAGAGTTTCTCAAAGATCAAGGAATACAACATGTTGTATCAAGCACGATGCTGAGAGCTATCCAAACTGCTGAACCGTTTTCGAAACAAACTGGTTTGGAAGTTGAGATGATAGATGATCTTAAGGAGGCTGATTTTGACCGTAACTCGTATACGCCTATTGAAGAAATGGATTTAGATCATCCATTTATAAAAGAATATCTTGAAGATCCCGAATCAATTTTCGGAGGCAACTTAGAAGGTTTTAAAAAAAGAACTACGGATGCTTTTAATTACCTGATCGAAGAAAACAAAGGTTCTGTTGTCGCAGTTTTCTGCCATGGAATGGTTATGGGAATTTATTTACAAAGCATTTTAGGACATGACAACCCAGTAGCACTGCAACCTGACTATTGCGGCATTACCAGAGTCACTGCATCGTCCTCAGGTCTACGTTCTATTAGATCCATAAATGAAACGAGCCATGTTCGTCATTTACTCGATCAAACATCTCAAATCCCAACTACTATCACTGAAAACCCATGAGGAGGCAAAAATAGTCTTCCCAGGATGATGTCGAATCAATTTCTGCCGCATATACAATTTCGACATATGTGGCATTAAGTTCTTAACTTTGGGATTGGATCTAAAATTATAACCCCAAATATGTACCCCGTACGGGATTCGAACCCGTGCTACCAAGTTGAGAACCTGGCGTCCTAGGCCACTAGACGAACGGGGCCAGACTTTATATATCCAAACTGATTATTGTATTTAAAAATTCATATAGTGCTCGGGGGGGAGGACTTGAACCCCCAACGACTGGACCAGAACCAGCTGTGTTGCCAATTACACCACCCCCGAAAGTGGCCAATAAAGGCAAATTTAAGCGTAACGGCTTGTTGTTTATGCGAGTTCTATATTGAAAATAAAGTTACAGGCTTTTCCGTGCATCGGAAATACGCTTCAGGACCTCCTCTCGGGTCATGCAGCACGCCATTGTTTCAAATAGTGGCGGACCTACAGTCCTGCCGGTGATAGCTACCCTCAATGGGGCTTGAGCTTTCCCAAGCTTTAAGTCGACTTTTTCTCCTGCTTTGGTTACCAGATCTTTCAGAACGTCAGTTTCCCATTCACAATCTTCAAAAGAATTAGCTACATGTTCGAGCAGAGAATCTGCTACTTGTGGATCTTTCATAGTTTTTTTCCATGAATCTTCGTCAATATCTGGTTGATCTAAGAATAAGAAATCCACAAATCGTGGTATGTCGCTCAATGTTCTCAATTTTTCTTGTACAAGGTCCGCCATCGTAGAAAACTTCTCTGAGTCGAAGTTTTCTTCAGACCATGGGGCTTCATTCCCTATCCATGGTTCTACACGTTGCATGAAATCTTCTTTAGGAAGGTTTCTAAGATATGAAGAATTAATGTGTTCAAATTTTTGAATGTCAAAAAATGCTGCAGCTTTGTTGACATCCTCAATGCTGAAAATTTTTACGATTTCTGACAGTGGTCGAATTTCCACACCATCAGGTGGTCCCCACCCGAGCAAAGCAAGATAATTAACCATAGCTTCAGGTAAGAATCCTTTCCCCCTGTAGTCCCCCACTGCAACGTCATCACGGCGTTTAGAAAGTTTTTTTCTTTGTTCGTTCACGAGTAAAGGCAAGTGTGCATATGTGGGGTGCTCAACTCCCATTGCATCTAATAGAAGCAGTACTTTAGGAACCCCTGAGAGTAAATCTTCTCCACGAATAGCGTGCGTGATCCCCATATCCGCATCGTCAACTGCGTTTGCTAAAAGGAACATGGGAGTTTCGTTTGATCGCCAAATAACAAAATCTTCTAGATCCTCTGTATTAAAAGTCACTTCACCACGAACTAGGTCAGTAAAGGAAATCATTTTGTCTTGAGGCATACGGAACCTGACTGCCAGACCTTCTGCTAAAGCAGTTCCTTCGACTTCTCTGTTTTCATTATCACAAAGGTAGGCATAACCATCTTCCAAGAAAGTTTGAACGACTTCACGGTGTCTTTCTAGTTTCTCTGATTGATAAATAGGCCCTTCGTCCCAGTCAAGACCCAGCCAGTCCAGTTCCTGTAACAGTTGTTGAGTCAGTTCGGGCCGGTTTCGTTCTTGATCAGTGTCTTCGACACGCAGGATGTAAGTTCCTCCTGTGGCTCGGGCATACAACCAATTGAACAAAGCGGTTCGGGCACTTCCTACATGCAAAAATCCTGTAGGTGATGGGGCGAAACGGACTCGTGGTTTCATTATCAGAACGCTAACGGATATAAAAGCCAGAAAGTCAGATGCTCAATAGAGATTGGTTGCGTTATGAAAATTCATTTTCTAACTGACTGTTGTGTTGACCTATTCCTGGGGCGTTAATTTCAATTTTTCGAGCACGTGGTTCTGCGACTAGGTTTTCGGTCACTTCTTCAGGTGTTTCTCCTGTTCCTAGCATCCAGTTCGCTACTGCAGAAAGTGATACATCTATTAGCCAACCCTTTCCAGATTTTAAAGCTGGCAACGCGAGAGTTGCTGCTAGCAGACCCGCCGAAGGGTCTGCTACCGCATCTGCTATAAAACTGAGTGGGTCTTTTAAAAAAAGTCCACCTGAAACAGCTGCGTCGTCTCCGAATGCCACTCCTTTTGACCGTGGGCCGGTTCTTCCATAACCAGTGATAGAAATCCAAACTTTTCCAGCTTCAACTTCGACTTCTGCGTCTATGCCTAATTGCCGCAAAGCTCTTGGTCGACTACCTTCAATAATGACATCAGCTTCTTTTACGATTTTTAGCAATAATTCCAGAGAGCTTTCATCGCTGAAATCCAACGCTAGTGATTCCTTACCTCCATTAAGTAAATCTAAAAAACCTGGTGGTCCTTTTCTTGCACCATCCGGTCTAGACAAACTCTCTACTTTTATGACACGACAACCGGACCTTCTAAGTAGATCTCCGCATAATGGACTAGCCCATAAAGAACCAAATTCAATTACCAAAGTTGTCGCTAGTCGTTTATTAACTGTTTTTCCTTCAGTCAAAACTGCAGGATGCTCATGTTCTCCTGTATCAGGAACACCTAAGGGAATACCAAGTAAATCTGCTTGTTTCATCAACTGTTGACTTTCGAATTTTTCTAAGACTGAAAGTAGTTCTTTACGATTATTTGGATCGATTTTTTCTTGAAGCCATGCTGGTATCAAGAGAAGGTCATCAGGTCTAGCAAAATTAATACATATAGGTTTGTCGATGGATTCGACAAGTTGTGCATGACCCCCAACTGACCTGCCTCCCTGTCTCGTAAATCCAGCTATGGCAGATCTTTCACCGAGCAAAGCAGGTCCATCAATTGATAATCCGGTTATTTCCCCGATTGTTGTGGCAAGTTGTTCCATTCGTAAAGTGACTCCAACAGGAACCTGCCTTGGTGATCCTGACGGTTCACCAGTAAGAGACATCGCTCCTGACATCGCCCATCTTGACGCAACACCTGCGACACCTTCGCTCACTTCTTCGCATAATCGGATGAGAACCGTTTGAGGGTCGTTAAATCTTTGATTCATGAATCTTAAAATCGTACTTTAATCTCAATTATCTTGCCCCAGAGTGGTGCTTAATCCCAGTTTCATCAATTATCTTGATTGGAAGACTACTTAATAAATGGGAAGGAAATCCAATGGCGCTACTTAAGGCTGGAGGCAGATGGACTAGCAGTGTCTGTGACACGGAAGTAATCGTTGTGAAAGGACCTGAAAACGAAGTTTCTCTTACTTGTGGAGGCATAGATATGGTCGAAGCAGGTGGTGATCCTGCTTCTGGAGAGCTAGACGACAGTGGAGATGGCACACAATTGGGTAAACGCTATGTGGATGATGAAGACACAATAGAAGTTCTTTGCATCAAGCCGGGAGCAGGCTCTTTAGGAGCTAATGGGAGCGTTCTTCAGTTGAAAGACGCCAAACCTCTGCCAGCTTCTGACTGATTCCTAAGGTTAGGTAAAAACGTGAACTTGATGATGCTTCTTGAAATGGCCGCTGGAGGTTTCGGAGACCGAGTGGCAGTTGGGTCATTAGACGGTGGTCTAACTGTTAAGCAGATTTTCGATCATGCAGGAGTGGCGGCTCAACGTTTTCGAAGTGCAAATGTTGAAAATGTGGCAATGATCGATATCACTTCACCTTCGATGCCCATATGTCTTTTTGGAGCTTCTTGGGCAGGACTTCCTTTCGTTCCGTTAAATTACCGTCTAACGAATCAAGAATTAGATGCCTTATTGGAAAGAATCTCACCTTCGATTGCGTTAATGCAACCGGAAACACAAGAAAGGATTTCAGACACTTCGAAGGTTCATTCAATCACCCGAGATGACCTTATTGCTTCTAGCGACGCCGAAATTGAAATTTCAACAGATTGGAATATGGATGGAGAGGACACAGCAATTTTGCTCTTTACAAGCGGCACTACAGGAGAACCTAAAGCAGCGGTTCTTCGGCAACGCCATTTAGTTTCATACATTCTTGGTTCAGTTGACTTTATGAGCGCTGGTGAAGAAGAAGCAGCCCTAATAAGTGTCCCTCCTTATCACATAGCTGGAATAGCCGCTACCCTCTCCAATCTTTATGCAGGCCGACGTGTAGTTCAACTACCAGAATTCGATGCTGAAAAATGGATTGAATTAGTACGTTCAGAATCAGTTACTAGTGCCATGGTCGTGCCAACAATGCTTTCTCGCATTGTCGACCATCTGATTTCTGAAGGTCCCGGTTCACCAGGCCTTCCCACGCTCAGAGCTCTGTCTTATGGAGGTGGAAAAATGCCTCAACCTACTATTGAGACTGCTTTAGAGCTTCTACCCGACACAAATTTCGTGAATGCTTATGGTTTAACCGAGACTAGTTCTACTGTTGCTCTACTTGGACCTGAAGAGCACAGGGAAGCCTTTTCTAGCTCCGATGAATTAGTTCGTAGAAGGATTAGTTCAGTGGGTAGACCATTGCCCGCTATTGAGGTTTCTATTCGAGATGATGAAGGAAATGAACTCCCACCAGATGAATCAGGTGAAATATGGGTAAGAGGTGAACAGGTTTCAGGAGAATACAAAGGATTGCAATTAACTCTTACCGAAGATGGATGGTTTCCAACTCATGATGGAGGATGGCTTGATAGCGAAGGTTATCTTTTCGTCACTGGAAGAATTGATGATGTGATAGTCAAAGGTGGACAGAATATTTCCCCAGGTGAGATAGAGGAAGTCTTACTGCGACATCCTGCCGTGGCGGATGTTGCAGCTATAGGAGTTTCTGATCAGCAATGGGGAGAAAAAATTGTGGCAGCTATTGTTTTACATCAAGAACAAGAAGTTAATGAGGAAGAGTTAAAAAGTTCAGTGAAAGAACACCTGCGTTCGAATAGGACACCTGATGAGATTGTTTTCTTAAACGAACTCCCCTACAACGAAACAGGAAAACTCCTAAGAAGAGTTTTAAAGGAAGAACTGGTTAATTTAGGCGATGGTTCAACTGTTTAATCAAAATACGGATGCCTCTTCAAACGAGCCCTTTGTTCTGTGGCAAGCAGAAGAACTTTCTGATGCTTTAACCAACCAAACTGCTGATCTTCGATTCGATTGGCGAAATGAATTACCAGTACTGATAATTAATGAGGCTCATAAGCTATCGGAAAGTTCTGCGAAGTCACTTCGAAACCTAGCCGTTGTTTTAATAGGACTTTCAGGCAACAATGACGCCTCATCCTATGTGGATATTGTCGCTGATTCAGAAGAAGAACTCACTACTCTGCTTGAATGTATTTCTCTAAATCCAATTGCTTCTGTTACTTGTTGTCAGGTCTTAAGACATAACGAAAACATTTCCACGGATCTCGGATTGTTACTTGAATCAGTCGCATACGGAACATTGCAAAATGGAACTGAATTTAAAAAATGGTTGGATGGTAGGGGTCGTAGAGTCAGGCCTGAAGAAACAAGCCCAACCATTCTCGTTAATACGGAAACTGAACACGTTGAGCTTCAGTTGAACCGTCCAAAACTTAAAAATGCTTTTTCAGCTTCTATGCGAGATTCGCTAGTGGAAGCCCTTAGGGGTTTAGCAACTGTGGGTGACAACCGGTCAATTCTAATAACTGGGAAAGGATCTACTTTTTGCATAGGAGGAGATCCAGCCGAATTTGGAACTGTTGAAGATTCTGCAACTGGACACATGATTAGGTCCGTTGCTAATGCCGCTCCTTGGTTAAACCTTCTTTCTGAAAGAATTACCGTACGAGTGCATGGAGCTGCAATAGGTGCAGGAGTTGAATTAGCTGCTTTCGCTAGCCGGGTTGAAGCTAGTAAGGACGCCTGGTTCTCTCTTCCGGAAGTAAGTATGGGTTTAATACCTGGTGCAGGAGGCACGGTCAGTATAAGCAGGAGAATTGGGAGACAATTAACTGCACGAATGTGCATGACTGGAGAACGTGTTGACGCTACTACTGCACTTAACTGGGGTTTAGTGGACGCTCTGGTTGAGTAGTTCTAGTTCAGATTTTCAATAATTGTAACGTTGGCTTGACCGCCGCCTTCACACATGGTCTGCAATCCCCAACGACCACCACTTCTTTCAAGTTCATTTAACAAAGTTGTCATAAGTTTCGCTCCGGAGCAACCTAACGGGTGACCAAGAGAAATAGCACCACCATTTACGTTTACTTTTTCGTGAGGTACTTGCAGTTCTTTCATCCAAGCTAAAGGCACAGGGGCAAATGCTTCATTGCATTCGAAAAGATCAAATTCATCAATAGACATTCCGGTTTTATTCAATGCGTAGGTAGTTGCAGGTATCGGTCCAGTAAGCATGAAAACTGGGTCGTCCCCTCTGACACTTACATGATGGATTCTGGCTCTTGGTGTTAGTCCAAATTCTTTTACAGCTTTTTCGGAAGCTATGAGTAACGCAGATGCAGCGTCGCTTATCTGGCTAGCTAGAGCAGCCGTTAGTCGTCCTCCTTCAACAAGTGGATTTAAAGTGCTCATCCGGTCCATGGAAATGTCACGTCGGGGACCTTCGTCCATTTCCGTTTGGGCAATAGGAATGATTTCGTTGTCGAAACGT
>Ga0206683_10000580_pt1 | contig 26370 bp, 26 predicted proteins | sample M280m12015metaG_FD_155483 | JGI IMG/M metagenome (GOLD analysis project Ga0206683, IMG submission 155483) | Ammonia-oxidizing marine archaeal communities from Monterey Bay, California, United States - M2 80m 12015 | ecosystem: Environmental > Aquatic > Marine > Intertidal zone | place: USA...
AAAACCATCAATGACGCCTTGAAGAACATCCTGAGATGGGAAAAATTCACCATTGGCCTCCATTGCTGAGAGCGATGCAGCCAAATTATCTGATTCTCCATCGCCCCAGTTCTTTGGAATAGAAATATTGTCTATGCTTTTATTTATTCCCTTAAATGTGAACTGATTCTCATCGATATATGCATTGAACTCATGCCCTTTTCTTCTCAGCTCAGCTTTTCGATCATTGCACCCTTGCTCGATGGATTCAATTGCAACAGTATCACCATATATCAGTGGTTTATTAGATTTAGCGATGCCAACTTTCTCTACTGCAATCATTTCGATGCTCTCTCCAAGCCATTCCTCATGGTCCATAGCAATGCTTGTTAATACTGAAACAGAGGGATCTATGACATTTGTGGCATCCAGACGGCCGCCCAAACCAACCTCAATAAACCATGCATCGCAACCACTATCAGATAGCATCTGGAAAGCAGCAAGTGCACTAAACTCAAAATAAGTCAGAGGAATATCATCTCTTACACCCTCAATAATCTTGAAGGCTGATATCCAGTCTTGATCGGCCGAGTTATTTAGATTAATTCTGACGCGTTCATTGTAGTGATTAAGATGTGGTGATGTGAAAGCACCCGTCTTAAACCCATAGTTATAAAACAAATGCTCTAGGATTGCAGTTGTGGTTCCTTTTCCGTTGGTGCCACCGATTAAAAAAACATTTTTTTCTGGAATATCTATTTCCAGCTTGTTAAAAACAAATTGAACCCTCTCCAGACTCAGATCAATTTCTTTAGGGTTTATGGTTTGCTGAAAACTAAGCCATTCATTTAATGTGGAAAAGCCCATGATTTTGTTTTAATTAATGATTCATTAAGTTGGATATCAAGGTAGAAATGGTGTCTCTCATTTCTCTACGATCAACGATCATATCAATTGCTCCCTTCTCCAAAAGAAAATCACTTCTTTGGAATCCTTCAGGCAAAGTCTCTCCAACGGTTTGCTCGATTACTCTAGGGCCAGCAAATCCTATCAATGCACCGGGTTCTGCAAGGTTTATATCTCCAAGCATTGCTATGCTTGCGGAAACACCACCCGTTGTGGGGTCAGTAAGAACCGATATGTATGGGATGCTTTTTGCATCCAACTCAACTAAAGCAGAGGTAGTTTTCGCCAACTGCATCAAAGACAAGAAAGCTTCCTGCATGCGTGCACCACCGCTTGATGAAAAACTAATCAATGGTGCCTTTTTTTCGATACTTAGATTGACTGCTCGAACAAATTTTTCCCCAACCACTGAACCCATAGATCCACCAAGAAATTTAAACTCAAAAGCACATGCGATCATTTCAATCTCATTGACATTGCCTGACATGACAATCAAAGCGTCTTTTTCCCCAGATTTCTTGGTTGATTCTGTTATTCGGTCTCTATACCTCTTGGTATCTCTAAATTTTAGAGGATCATTGGCTGTGAGATTTGCAAAATATTCGGTGGTTGAAGCAGGGTCAAAGAAACTCTCCAGTCTTTCTCTGGCAGACATTCTCATATGGTGATCGCATTTTATGCATACATAAAGATTTCTCTCAAGCTCTGCTCGATACAATTGGGCACCGCATGAATTACAAGTGATCCAAACACCTTCGGGGACAGATTTCACCCTTTGTTGTTTCTTTGTGGTAATCCTAGAAGGAACTAATTTCTTAAACCAATTCATTTGCACTAATAATTATAGGTTTTAATCATATCATCTCAAATGAACGATAAGGGAAATCATAATCTTTAGGGTAATTGATCTTGGTCAGATGCAGTCCTTTTGCTGAGGCAGTCTTTGATGCTGCTGATCGATCCCTCTGATGCATTATCTTTTCAAAGTCTTTAGGGGATAATTTCCCACTTCCTACATCTATAAGCGTTCCAATAATATTCCTTATCATATGATGCAAAAAGGCATTGGCAGTAAAGCTTATGGCAATCAATTGGTCAGCCTTTAGATCAATATTCTTCATCTCTCTGATAGGGTTATTTGATTGACAACTTGATGCCCTAAATGAAGAAAAGTCATGCTTTCCAATTAAAAGTTGAGAGGCTTCGGTCATTACATCTGTATTCAGTGATTGCCTTACATAAAGCGCTCTTTGATGATTGAAAACATCAAGATCATTGTTATTGATGAGATAAACATAAGTTCTTGAAAGAGCAGTTCTTCTTGCATCAAAAGCTTCATCTACAAGCTGAATCCATTGAATATGTATATCGGATGGCAAGTATGAATTGATGCCATCTAGCCATTGGTTTTCGTTTCGATTGGCATTCGAAGAAAAATGAAAAACTTGACCATAGGCATGCACTCCTGAATCCGTTCTTCCAGCTGAATAGATCCTGAGTCTTTCATTTGCTACCTTAGACAAGGCGCTTTCAATTCGGTCTTGGATGGTGTCTTGATTATCCTGGGATTGCCAACCTTTATAATCAGTTCCTAAATATTCAACACCACATGCGTATTTGGTAGAACCAGAATTCATCATCAGTAATTGGATTCAAGGATGGTCTCAGCTATTTGAATGGAGTTCAGTGCCGCGCCTTTTCGTATATTATCTGCAACAACCCATAGATTGATCCCATTCGAATGATTCAGATCTGCTCGAATCCTACCAACATAAACATCATCGGTACCCTCTCCCTCCTTAATTGGTATGGGGTACGAATCATCATCATTCATTAATTGAATCCCACTGGAATCAGAAAGCATAGCCCTGACTTCTCCAATGCTAAGATGTTTCTCAGTAACAATACTGATTGCTTCAGAGTGACCGTATCTTACCGGAACCCTGACCGCTGTCGGATTTACTTCGATATTTTGATCTTCGAAAATCTTATGCGTCTCCCAAACCATCTTCATTTCCTCTAATGAATAGCCATTGTTCTCGAAAGAGCCAATCTGAGGGATAACATTATGTGCAAAGCAGTTCTCTTCTTGTTGAGGATATTTTGGATCTAAAACTTGACGATCATATTCATTGAGCATCATTCGTCCTGCTCCAGATATTGATTGATATGTACAAACATTGATCGATCTAATTTTTGCCGCCTCATGAATAGGATTAAGCGCCACTAACATTTGGATGGTTGAGCAGTTTGGATTGGCAATAATATTATTGTTCCTAAAATTCTCTAATGCATGCGCATTTACTTCAGGCACAACCAATGGGATCTGATCGTCGTATCTGAATTCAGAGGTATTATCAATGACCACTGATCCAGCATTTGCAGCCTTTGGTGCAAACATCCTAGAAACCGATGATCCTGCTGAAAAGAATGAAAAATCAATGTTCTCAAAATTAAAATCATCCAAAACCAGCACCTCGTAATCATGGTCATTGAATCGAATATTTTTGCCTGCAGATCTTTCACTTGCAAGTGGAATAAGCTCTTCAACAGGGAAAGATCGCTGCTCAAGGATTCTTAATATTGCTTGGCCAACCAGTCCTGTTGCGCCAACAATTGCTACACGATTTGACACAATCTAATTGCCTTTATTTTCTAATAAAACATCTGAGTTTTGGGCTCGATTTCTTAAAAAATGATCCATTAGTACAATCGCCAACATTGCTTCTCCAATTGGAGTTGCTCTCAAGCCCACGCATGGATCATGCCGCCCTTTTGTAACAATTTCTGTGCTTTCGCCTGTTTTATCGATTGTCTCAGCAGGTTTAATGATGCTAGATGTTGGCTTTAAAGCAATGCTTGCAAAGATATCTTGGCCACTTGAAATGCCTCCCAAGGTTCCGCCTGAATTGTTCTGCTTAAAACCATCGGTATCGATCTCATCTCTATGCTCACTTCCTTTCTGGTTAACCACTGAGAATCCTGCACCAATTTCTACCCCTTTCACGGCGTTGATGCTCATCAAACCGTGTGCAATATCTGCTTCAAGCTTATCGAATACGGGCTCCCCCAGTCCAACTGGGACATTTGTTGCCACAAGGTTAATCCTAGCGCCGATGGAGTCACCTTCTTTTCTCAATTGATCCATATAAGACTCAAGCTGTGATAATTTCTCAGGATCACCACAAAAAAATGGGTTCGTTTCAATAAAATCTCTGTCTTTCATTTCAAGATGTATGGGGCCTAGTTGTCCCAAATACCCAAAAATCTCTATCCCTGTTTTTTCCAATAAGTATTTTCGAGCAATTGCACCGGCAGCAACTCTCATGACGGTTTCACGAGCAGAAGATCTTCCTCCTCCCCTGTAATCTCGAATACCGTATTTATGAAAGTAGGTATAGTCAGCATGTCCCGGTCTAAATTTATCTTTGATGGCACTGTAGTCTTTTGTTTTCTGATCCACGTTCTGAACAACGAGATTAATTGGTGTGCCTGTTGTTACTCCCTCAAAGACGCCCGACATGATAGTCACTTCATCTTTTTCTTTTCTCTGAGATGTAAACCTGGATTGACCGGGTCTTCTTTTGTTTAAGTCTTTCTGAATATCTCCTTCATCGATTTCAAGTCCTGGCGGACATCCATCAATAATAGCCGATAAACCAGGTCCATGGCTTTCCCCGGATGTAGTAACAGTAAATAATTTTCCTATAGTATTTCCAGCCATTATCAGTCTCAGTATCTGGTTCCTATTTTAGTCAATTTTTGAGGTTAGAGGCATCTATTAGTGCAACACCCTCGCCTCCTTTTTCAAAATCAATCCAAATAAAAGGCATATTGAATGCTTCTTCCATTTTTTCAGAGGCAACACCTGCCTCAATTATCACTATACCGTTATCGGATAAAAAAGGACGTGCATCATGCAATATCCTAGAGATAAAATCCAGTCCATTGTCCCCTGCAGCCAATGCTAAGTCTGGTTCGTGGAGGTATTCATTAGGCAAATCAGCCATGACATCGGTTGGAACATAAGGTGGATTGGTAATAATCAGATCAAATACACCAGTCACATTTTCAAATAAATCAGACTCTATTATTTTAACCTGACCGTCTAAGTCATGTGCTTTTGCATTCCTTGAAGCAACATCGAGTGCATCCGATGAAACATCGGTCGCGACAACTTCAATATCAGAAAAGATCGCTGCTATGCTCAAAGCGATACAGCCGGATCCAGTTCCGATCTCAAGTATATGTTTTAATGAGCTTGCTTTGAGCCATGGCTCAAAGCGATTATTGATAAGTTCAGCAATCGGAGACCTTGGGATAAGCACTCGTTCATCAACATAGAATCTTTTTCCACAAAAATAAGCCTCGTTGGTTATGTAAGGCAAAGGCTTTAATTCAACAATGCGTTGAAAAAGAATCTCTTTTGCTTTTTCCCGAAGACCCATTTGGATAGAACCTTTAAGTTGATCTTCTTGCAGAGGATCTAGGGATTGCAAAAGATGCATGATGATTGCCATTGATTCATCCATGGCATTATCTGTTCCATGCCCATAAAATAGATCCTCATTGCTGAGTATGGTTTCTATATCATGCAAAAGCTCATGGTATGTAGAACTTCTATTAATCAATTCAAATCTGGTGTCCATTATGACAACGATGTTACATTAGATTCTTAATATTGCCTCTATCTAAATGATGAATGAATAATTTGATTCAAGTTTCCCTGAGTAATGCCCTACAGAAGATAGTCTTAAAGGTTTCTCTTCTGAAGATCGGCATTCTTAAAAATATCCTCATAAGAATGTTTATCAAGCATTATGAGATTGATATGACTGATTACCCAAGAAAATCCTGTCACCAATATAAACATTTCAATGATTTCTTTACGAGAGAGATCCTCCCCGATAAAAGGCCCATTGATAAAAGTGAGAACGCGTTAATCTCACCTGCAGATGGAAAGATCATTGAGCATGGAAATATTGAAGAAGGTAAATTGATCCAAATTAAAGGAGTGAAATACGAATTATGTAGACTCCTTGATAACAATATAATGCTGAGTGAGGACTATAAAAATGGATCATTCATCAGTATTTATCTTGCGCCTTTTAACTATCATCGAATCCATGCCCCTCTTGAAGGAAATTTAGAACAAGCAATAATGGTTCCAGGTGAGATGAATAGAGTAGATGCCAAAGCATTGTCCAATATTGAAAGTCTTTATACAAAAAACCAAAGACTTATTGCCAAATTTAAAGGGCCCGACTTTGATTGTATTTTGATTATGGTTGCTGCAAGAAATGTGGCGTCAATGACATATGAAAAGAAAAGCGAAGCTTTTAGTAAAGGCGATGAATTTGGACGATTTAATCTTGGATCGACAGTTGTAATCCTTCTTCCAAACGAGACTGAAATAGAATGGGCCCCAAATGTTTCATTTGGGAACAATGTAAAACTTGGTGAAAAAATAGCTCAACTCAGTAAGATCAAATAAGTAGGAGAAACATGGACGGCTTAATATTTATAATCATCATCATCGTAGTTTTCTTAGTGAAATCATTTAAATATTTCAGTAAGCGAGTATCCCCTTCAGAAAAAAAAGGTGAAAAGGAAAACAGCTAGAATGGTTGAAAAATATTCTTCATACCAAAAAGTATTGATATCACCATTAAGGCAACAATCAGATAGTAAATGATCTTTTGTCCATTCATTACTTGACCCTCGATAGATACTCTCCAGTTCGAGTATCGACTTTAATCTTCTCACCTTCCTCTATAAACAAAGGTACGCGAACTGTGGCGCCTGTCTCAACCACTGCAGGCTTCACGCCTCCTTGAGCGGTGTCGCCTTTAAGCCCTGGATCTGTTTCCGTGACTGTTACATCAATATTATTAGGAGGCTCAACTGCGATTGCTTGATTGTTCCAGATCGTAACGCTGCATATGCTTTCCTCTTTTAGCCAGATCAGCACATCTTCAACTAGTGATTTCGATATGCCAATTTGTTCGTAGCTGTCTGTATCCATAAAATGCCATTGATCTCCATCGTTATAAAGATATTGCATCTCACTGATCATGACATCTGCGGCCTCAAGCGAGACACCAATTTTGACGGTCTTTTCGAGAACCTTTCCATTCTTTAGGTTCCTCAACTTCACCTTATTGAAGGCTTGACCTTTGCCTGGCTTATGAAAGTCACTTTCTACGATATTATAGGGCTCTCCATCAATAAGAACCTTGAGTCCTGACTTGAGATCACTGCTTTTATACATCACCATTGTATGCCTCTTATTTTGGTTCCACTTCTAGGGAATCTATTTTTTTAAATGGAGGCACCGATCGTCCCCTCTTCCCTCTTTCACTCATGTAATTTTCAAACTCGTTGGGTCTTATGATCTTTGGTTTTTTACCGCTATACACTCGAATTGAATCCTTTGGTCCAATAACAATTGCTGAAACCATCTTCTCTTTGCCTTCTTTGAATTTCTTAGAGTTAATTCCTATGATCTTCAGACCCTTTCCTTTGCTCATTTCCATTAATTCATTGCTTTTAAAAATGAGTAATTTACCGGCTGAATTTGCTGCTGCAACATATGTTTCTTCAGGGTATCCATAAGCAGTTGCATTGGAGGGTGCCAATACCTCTGCACCTTTTACGCTGATACAGGTCTTGCCCTTTCTATTTTTGGTGTATAGATCTTCCAACTTAACAAAAAAACCATAACCGGAACTCGATGACAACAGCCAATGCTGATTAGGATTACCAGATATGACTCCTGCAAAGTAAGCTCCATCTGGAGGATTGAGTCTGCTGGATAAAGGTTCGCCATTGCTTCTGGCTGATGGGAGTGTATCGGCAACAATGCTATAAACCCTTCCAGTGCTATCTATAAAAACTGCAAACTGATTGCTTCTTCCAGGAACCGAGGAAAGATAATCATCTCCAGACTTATAATTGAGAGACTGAGGATCCTCAAGGGCTCCCTTCGCAGCTCTCACCCATCCCGCTTTTGATAGGACAATAGTCACAGGATCACTGCTGGCAAGCTGAGTTTGATCAAGCGCTTGTGAGGTGATTGCTGATTCATTCATTGTGGTTCTTCGGTCATCACCGAAATCTTTTGTATCTTGTTTAATCTCGTTTTGTATGAGTTCGTTAATTTTCTTTTTACTCTTGAGTATCTTTGTTAACTCGCTTTTTTCTTTCTCAAGATCATTCTTTTCTTGAAGAATCTTTTCCTCCTCAAGCTTAGCTAAATTCCTGAGTCTTAAATTCAAGATTGCTTCAGCTTGGATTTCTGAAAGCTTGAATGCTTTTATGAGTTTTGTTTTTGGTTCGTCTTCTTCTCTTATGATCCTTATAACCTCATCCAAATTTAAATAAGCGACCATTAATCCCTCTAGAATATGAAGCCGAGACTCAACTTCATCTAATCTGAATTGAAGTTTCCTGGTGACGGTCTGTGTTCTGAATCTGATCCATTCTGATAGCAATGCCTTCAGATCAAAAACCCTCGGTCTTCCATCTAAACCAATCAAATTCATGTTCACTCTTACGTTTTTCTCTAGATCGGTTGTAGCAAATAAATGTCCCATTAATTCATCCGTATTGACTCTGTTAGATTTGGGCGTGAGAACAATACGGATAGGGGTCTCATGATCAGATTCGTCATTGATATCGGTAATCAATGGAAGTTTCTTGTCCTTCATTTGTGAGGCAATCTGCTCAATAATCTTATTGCCAGAAACTTGGTAAGGGAGCTGCATGATCACAATCTGATTTTTTTCTTTCTTATACTTGGCTCTTATTTTTATTGTTCCATTCCCTGTGTTATAAATCTGCTTAAGGTCCTCAGGTGTTGAAATCATTTCTCCACCTGATGGAAAATCAGGTCCTTGAAAGTTCTTTGTTATTCGAGTCAGTTGGCCCAATGATATGTCAGGATTCTTAATTAATTTATCCAATAGATAAGCTATTTCTTTAATGTTGTGAGGAGGAATGTCTGTGGACATGCCCACCGCAATACCAGTGACACCATTGAGTATAAGATTAGGTAATCTTGAGGGTAAAAATTCTGGCTCCTTCAGCGTTCCATCAAAATTAGGTTTCCAATCGGTGGTGCCTTGACCAAGCTCGCTCAACATGAGTTTTGTATAAGCACTGAGTTTAGCCTCCGTATATCGCATTGCTGCGAAAGATTTAGGATCGTCATAAGAGCCCCAATTTCCTTGACCAATAATCAACGGATAGCGATATGAAAAGTCCTGTGCCATATTCACCATGGCTTCGTAGCATGCGGTGTCTCCATGTGGATGATATTTTCCTAAAACATCGCCCACAGTTCTTGCAGACTTCTTTGGTTTTGATTGTGCGGATAGTCCCAGTTCTGACATGGCATAAATAATGCGTCTTTGTACTGGCTTTAATCCATCACCAATAAATGGCAATGCACGATCAAGAATGACATACATTGAATAATCGAGATATGCTTTTTCTACAAACTCACTGAGAGGCTGAGAATCTGATTCTGATCCTCCTCCTTTTTTTTCAAAATCCATTTCTTCTTGTTTACCCATTTATATTTCCGCTAGATTTCCTTTTTCTTCAAGCCATACCTTCCGATCAGCATAACGTTTCTTTGCCATTAACTTATCCATTAGCTCCTCGGTATATGATGCATTATCAATGGTAAGCTTAACAAGTCTCCTAGAGTCTTGAAGCATGGTTGTTTCTCTCAATTGGCCAGGGCTCATTTCTCCAAGGCCCTTAAAGCGGGTGACGGTTTTTTTGGTGCCCGGTTTCTTTTTATCTAATTTCTTCACAATCGATTCTTTTTCTGCTTCATCCAAAGCATAGTGGACTTCTTTTCCTACATCGATTCTGTATAGAGGTGGCATCGAGACATAAATATGACCTTCATTGACCAGTCTTCTAAAATGCTTAAGAAATAAAGCACAAATCAATGTCGCAATATGAAGACCATCGGAGTCAGCATCTGCAAGTATGCATATCTTATGGTATCTGAGATTACTCAAATCTTCTGCTCCAGGCTCTACCCCAATTGCCTGTGATATATTGCTGATTTCTTGCGAAGAAAGAAGATTACTCTCATCGACTTCCCAACTGTTTAGAATTTTTCCACGGAGAGGAAGTATTGCCTGAAAAACTCTATCTCTTGCTTGTTTTGCTGAACCGCCAGCAGAATCCCCTTCAACAATGAATAATTCACATAGATCGGCTTCATCACTGGTGCAGTCCGCAAGCTTTCCAGGCAATGTCGGACCTCCAGTCGCCTTTTTGCGTTTCACTTTTACATTCTTTTTAGCTCTTTTTTGGGCATTCTCAATGGCCCTAGCAACAATTTGATCTCCGGCTTCTGGATGTTGATTCAACCAAAGTGTGAAGGCATCTTTAATGAGTCCAGTAACAAAACCAGAAACGGATCGAGAGCTGAGCTTTTCTTTTGTTTGCCCTGAAAACTGTGGATCCTCAATTCTAACGGAAACAATATAACTCAGACCCATCCAAACATCCTCAGGGGAGAGCTTCACTCCTCTGGGAAGTAGATTCCGATAATCTGCAAACTCTTTTACTGACTCGGACAATCCTGCCCTGAATCCAGATACATGTGTTCCACCGTGCTTGGTTGGAATTAAGTTGACATAAGATTCATGAATACCCTCATGATCTCTGTCGGGCCAGGTCATACTCCACTCGAGTTCTTGATCATCTAAATTTGATTTGCCGGAAAAAGGGATGGATGGAATGCTTTCAATGCCTTCGAGCATCTCTACTAAATATTCGCTGGCACCCTCTTGATATTCCCACTCGGCTTTGTCGCCAGATGCCTCGTCTTTAAATTTAATTTTCAAGCCAGGGCAAAGTACTGCTTTTGCACGAAGATTATGTTTTATCTCTTCTAGTCTAATCTTTGGTGAATCAAAATATGTTTCATTTGGCCAAAAGCGAATGGTTGTTCCAGTATTTTTTTTACCTACGCTATCTACAATCTCTAGCTCAGAAGTTCTATCACCATTGCTGAAACTCATATTATATTCTTGCCCGTCTCTTTTGATCCAAACCTCCAAGTTCTTTGAAAGGGCATTTACAACAGAGACGCCAACACCATGCAATCCTCCAGAAAATTTATAGCTTTTATTATCAAACTTTGCGCCTGCATGGAGCCTGGTTAGTATGAGTTCAACAGCAGGTATTTTCTCTTCTGGGTGGTCATCAACAGGCATGCCGCGCCCGTCATCTTTAACTTGAACCGAGCCGTCTTTATACAGACTAACTTGTATTGTCTTGCAATGGCCTACAATGGCTTCATCAACGCTGTTGTCAATCACCTCATATACAAGATGATTGGGGCAATCGGTGTCGGTATACATGCCGGGTCTTTTCTGAACCGGCTCAAGCCCACTGAGGACCTCTATGTCTGAGGCGTTATAATCCTTCGTCATGGTCCTTCATTATTCTCGAACTATGAGAATCAATCAAGGTCATTCATTATTGATTTTCTAAATCCACCGCTGATCACACCCGTGTCGACAGTGTATTCCAGATGATCTATCCCAAAAGTGATCGAAGTTTCATCGCAAATTCCCTGAGTAAGCTCGGGGCTCAGCTGAAATCTTAGAAAATGTACCGATGAAGTTTTGTCATCCCTGGTTCGATCCAGATCTTCATCTGAGATGGCATATATCTTCTCATTCTCTCCAATTTGAACCCATATCTGATTCTCAATGTTGACTAACCGTTTCAATGCATCCTTGCGTTCAACTGGATCTGTGTACTCAATGAGCATTGTGGCTTTCCAGTTGTCACCATCGGGTATCAATGGATTGTAGGCTGAAAGCTCTTCTTCAATGCCTTCAGACTCAAAGATCTTTTCAATTCTCAACATTTCCTGTATCTGATATTGAATTGTTTTCCTGTCTTCAAAAAGTAACGTTACTGCTTCCCCCAGTTGCAACGACCTGTTTTTCTTATGGCTAAGAACCTGTTGGCGATACTCAGCTCTCTGCTGTGCATAGTCCTCAAGGCTTATGAGGTCTTCTCTGGTTATATTCTTCATTTAATTATTCTCCGTAAGCTTGTCTCAGTAGAGACATGGGGTGGAAATATTCCGTTCCCTTTGTTTGGATAGAGTCGATTTGCGCTCCAGCCATAGGGCAGTCTGAGGTGAAACTATCATATTCACCTGATTCTAATTTTCGAACGATCGGTCTGGCAATCTTAACCGATGATTTTCGATATTCTTTTTTTACGCCATAAGTTCCATCGTGGCCTGAACATTTTTCAAGCGGGGTAACTTTGGTATCAGGAATCAGCTCCAATACATCTCGAGTTTTAAGGCCTATGCTTTGAACTCTCAGGTGACACGGAACTTGATAGAAAACTGATCCAAGTGAAGTCTTAAAAGACTTATTCATCAATCCCTTCTTATCAAGCTTGAATAAATAATCAAATGGATCCATGAATGCTTTGGCAACAACGTCTACTTTTTCATCATTGGGAAATAATAAAGGCAATTCCTGCTTGAACATCAATACACAAGAAGGAATCGGAGATACAATTTTCCAGCCCTTTTCCGCCCATTGGAACAATTCAGGTACATTGATATCTTTTGCTTTTTGCACCGATTCTATGTCGCCCAATTCAAGTTTAGGCATGCCGCAACACTTCTCTGTATCGCTTAAAACAACTGGAACATTATTCACCTCAAAACACTTAACAGTGTCTTCTACAATTTTTGGATCATTCCTATTTCCATAACATGTTGCAAATAAAACAACACCTGGCTCTGCATCGGCATTGATGATCTCTTTTGGGTTCTTAATATGAGACTTAAGCTGTTTCCTTGCAGTGCTTGAGTAATATTTTGGCTTAGGTGCATCTCTATCAATGCCTATGGTTTTTTCCACTAAAACACTTCCTAACTTTGATTGATTCAGAGCATTAACAGATTGGGTGACAATTGGAATGCCCACAAAATTGCCCAACTTCTCTGGATTGCTAAGCACATTATCTCTCATGCTTGCCCCTTTTGTTTTGTGTTTGAGTGCTTTTGCACGAAGCATTAAATGTGGAAAATCAACATTGAACTCATGTGGAGGTACATACGGACACTTTGTCTTGAAGCAGATATCACATAGATAGCAACTGTCTATAACGTCCCAAAATTTTTCTTCATCAACTTCATAAGTATCGCCCATTGGAGTTTCATCAATGAGATCAAATAGTTTTGGAAATGCATCACATAAATTGAAGCATCTTCTGCAACCATTGCATATCTCAAAAACTCTTTTGAGTTCATCAAAAAGTTCTTTTGGATCACTAAAAGAATCACTTTCCCAATCAACTGGATGTCTTATGGGTGCTTCTAGGCTTCCTTCTCTGGATGTCATTGGAAATTCCTCACTATATCTAAATACGGGGGCTGATTTGAGCCCCCGAATTTAGTTGTATTGGATCTATTTGAAATTAACTGTCTAGATTATCCAGTGCCTGTTGAAATCTATTCGCGTGAGAACGCTCTGCTTTTGCAAGTGTCTCAAACCAATCAGCAATTTCATCAAATCCTTCATCTCTAGCGGTTTTAGCCATTCCGGGGTACATGTCAGTATACTCATGTGTCTCACCTTCGATGGAGGCTTTTAAATTGTCTACAGTGGCTCCCATAGGAAGACCTGTAGCAGGATCGCCTGTTTCTTCGAGATACTCTAAGTGACCATGTGCATGTCCGGTTTCTCCTTCACCCGTAGATCTGAAAACTGTGGCAACGTCGTTGTAGCCTTCAACATCTGCTTTAGCGGCAAAGTATAGATACCTTCTATTCGCTTGCGACTCACCAGCAAAAGCATCTTTTAGATTTTGTTCTGTTTCTGTTCCTTTAAGACTCATTATTTTCTCCTTAACCTTGAAATTAATTTTTTTAGAACGATTCTAATTTTAATAAATAAATTGTTATTTGCAACTAATTATTATTCTTTTTTTTATATAATTTGGATTGTGAATACTGAGAAAAAAAGTAAAGGCATTGAAAGCAAGCTAAAAGAGCTTGAAAACCTTCTTGAAGAGCTGGAGTCTGGAGAATTAGATTTGGATGAAGCTTTAAAGAAATTTGAGAAAGGTATAAAACTCTCTAGAGAGTGTCAGAAAACCTTGGAGAACGCTGAGCTTAAGATACAAGTCTTAATGGATGATGAACTCAAAGATTCTGACGAAACACTAGCCTAGCAACTCTCTTCCAATAAGAATGAGTGCAATCGAATAGCCAGATGCAATCAGGTCATCAAGAATAATACCAAAAGCATTCTTATATGCTCTATCAACCTTATTGATTGGGAAAGGTTTTACGATATCAAAGAATCGAAACAATAAAAATGCTGCGATCGCCCAATAAGGGTCGGCCGGTAAAACGGTTGCAACAAACATCATTCCAATTATCTCATCGATAACAATTTCTGGGTGATCGCCCTCACCTAATTGCTTTAAGGTCTTACTCACTGCAATCCAAGCAACAAGTAATAAGGCCGTCAATGAAAGATAAATTATGAAAGTTGGAAGATGGAAGTGTGCTATGTAAATATAGAGACAAAGACCGAAACCAGAACCCATCGTTCCAGGCGCAAGCGGAATCAGTCCCAACCCAAAACCGCTTGAGAGAAAAATATAAGGATTTTTTAAATCTTCAATCTTCATTTCTTCTAAAAGTGTTCAAAATTTTTGTGGTCAACCGTATAGTCTTGGTTATTATATTTGTATTGATTGGATGATTCGATAACCACTCCAACCATGCTGATCTTTGTTTGGAATCGCTGGTGCCATTCTTTCTCAAATTTATCTTTTGTCTTTGCCGGAACAGTAAAACACAATTCATAATCATCGCCACCTGATAAAGCCATCGAAATGGATTCATCAAAACCTATAGCCTCAATCATTTCTTTTCTAATTGGTAATTGATCGATGTTCACTCTAAAACCCATACTGCTTGCTGTTATCAATTTTAACAAATCTGCTCCAAAACCATCCGATACATCGATCATGGAAGATGCGAAATCTGATAAAAAGATTCCTTCATTCACCCTTGGCGTTGGAAAGTTGAAGTCATGGATGAATTGCTCTGGTTCATTTTTATCAGACCTCAGTAAATGGAGTCCAAAGGCAGCGCTGCCCAAATGACCTGTGACATATATTAAATCTCCATCGTTTGCATTTGTTCGAGTCACGTATCGGTCTTTTTTTACCAATCCCTGAATGGATAATGAGAACATCTCTGGGCCTCTTATTGTGTCACCGCCAATAATTTTTAAATCGTATTGTGACAGAAGAGGAATGAAGCCTTCGACAAATCCCTCAAGCCATAATTTTTCCACTACCGGTAGACTGAGGCTGAGATGTGCCCATTTTGGTTTTGCGCCCATAGCAGCAATGTCACTGAGATTAACCGCAAATATCTTATGCCCAATAGAGGCAGATGAAGTGCCGGGAAGGTAATGGGTTCCAACCGTAATCGAATCCAATACTGTGACCAGTTCCATCTCTTGGTCAATCTCTACAACAGAGCCATCATCACCTATTGAAAGTTTCACATCTTCTTCACTCGAAGGGATTAAATCCCTTATCAGATTTATCACATCGTCTTCTTTCATGATTTTTTAATTCTTAATTGTTTGACAATAAGAATCAAGGACGGCATTGATATACTGAAAGCTCGTTTCAGCACCGAATGATTTTGCTAACTCAATCGCCTCATTAATGGCTACTGAATTGGGGATATCCATATTATTGATCTCATATACTGCAATCCAAAGAATTGCTTTTTCAATTGAATCAATTTGATTCATAGGTCTATCGAGCTGCGATTTAATACTCTCTTCAAGTTCTTCTTTTGTAGAGATGATGCCTTTTAGTAGGACCATGAAGTAATCTTGGTCAATTCTTTTGTATTCTTTGAGATCAGATGATTGAGCCATTAAAGTCTCCGTATCGTCTTCATTCTTTTGATGTTGATACAAAACTTGAAGCAAAAGCTGTCTGGACCCTACCCTTCCCTTGCCTTCAAAACGTTTTTCACTTTTATTGGCTTTCATGACTTCATTATCACTGATTCTTGGTGAAATATTCATCTGCTTTTTTTACATCTTGATTGATTTGGTCAGTAAGCTCATCCAAGTCATTGAATTTCTTCTCGCCTCGGATTCGATGCATGAATTCAATTTGCAGGTTCAAACCATAAATATCCTCATTAAAATTCAATAGATGAACCTCTAATGTCAATGCATTGCCATTGACAGTTGGTTTAAAACCAATATTTGCCAGTCCATTGTGTTGTATATCACTAGATTCAATAGCTGCTTTGACACAAAATACTCCTCTTAAGAGGACATCTCTTGTGTTGATATCAATATTTGCTGTGGGAAAACCAATCGTTCGACCAATTTGCTTTCCTTCGATTACCTCGCCTAAAACAGAGTAATTTCTTCCAAGCATTAGATTGGCAGTTTCGATATCTTGCTCAATGAGTAACTGCCTAATGGTTGTGCTTGAGATTTTTTTGTCTTGTTGAGTAATGAACTCAATTGGGTCAACTGTAAACTCGTATTCAAGACCCAGTTCTCTTAAAGTCTCAACAGAGCCTGATCTGTCCTTTGCAAAATGAAAATCCATTCCTACAATCACATGCTTTGCATTTAAATTCACTATGAGGTGCTGTGTGACAAATTCAATTGGAGACAAATTTTGCATTTCTTCATTAAAAGGGGGGCAGTAAAGTAAGTCAATATCACTGTTACTGAGATATTGATATTTCTCATCGAGTGAGGTTAACCTGGGCTGAGTCTCACCTTTACTGAAATACTCATTTGGAGATGGTTCAAAGGTAAACAATACTGCTGAGAGATTGTTTTCTTTTGCATGCTCAGTGGTTTTTCGGATTAATTCCTGATGGCCTAAATGAATGCCATCAAAAACACCAATACAAACAGATGATCCTTTGGGAAATTCATTCGTTTCAGAATTGATGGTTCTGGCAATTTTCATTTTTGATATTTTAGTAATTGGAATTAAAGATTAGAGATTATGTAAAAATTCTATCATTCCAAGAACAGCTTCAGTTGACTCAATTCCCTTATTGCCAGAACCTTCACCTGATCTCTCAATGGCTTGCTGCATTGTGTCACATGTCAGAACGCCAAAACCGACTGGAATATTATATTCTAGACTTACCTGAGTAAGTCCTGATGCCGTCTCTAAAGCGATATAATCAAAATGAGGCGTTGCTCCTCTAACGATTGCACCCAATGCAATGATGCCATCTGGTTTCTTTTTATCTGCAACATTCTTGACCGCAAGAGGCAGCTCATATGCTCCAGGTACTTTGAAGATTTCTGGATCGGATTGATATCCTTTCACTTTAAGGGTTTTAATTGAACTCTTTATCAAACTTTCAACAATGAGCTCATTGAATTGTGAGGCAACAATTGAAATTTTAATTGATGATTTATCCATCTCTTCATTATTCCTTTTCAATGTATTCTGTGATCTCTAAGTCAAAACCAGATATTGCTTGCATCTTCTTTGGCTCACTCAAAACCCTCATTTGTTTGACGCCAATATCTCTCAAAATCTGCGATCCTGTCCCATAGGTTCTCAAAACCGATGACTCAGCTTGGATCTCATTCTTCTCAACATCTTCTGATTCGATTGCTCTGACCATTTCTAGAAAATCCTTTGGCTGCGATGAATAACAAAGGGCCACCAAAACAGCATCCTGTTCTTTTGACAACTGCCTTAAGGCTGACCTCATTGGCCATCCAAGTGATTGATGATCGATTCCAATAGAGTCACGCAGAGAATTCTCGACATGCACCCTGATCAGCGGATTTGATTGATCCGTTATTGTTCCTTTCACCAGTGCAAAATGAACATCTCGGTTGATGTGATCCTCAAACGTCAGTAATTGAAATTTACCAAATTCTGTATCCACTTCTTGCTCGCTAATTCTTTCAATGGATTGTTCATTTGAAACTCGATATCGAATTAAATCGGCAATCGTTCCTATCTTAATATCATGGTGTCTGGAAAACTCTATTAAGTCAGGCCTTCTTGCCATTGTTCCATCATCATTAAGAATCTCAACGATCACAGCTGCTGGACTCAATCCTGCAAGTCTTGTTAAGTCACAACCAGCTTCTGTATGCCCCGCTCTGGTCAATACACCGCCTGGTTTGGCCATTAAAGGAAAAATATGTCCGGGTTGCTTAATGTCTGTTGGTTCTGCACCGGGTGCAGTTGCTACTCTTATGGTTCGAGCTCTATCCTGTGCAGATATTCCTGTGGTGACTCCCTCGCTCGCCTCGATTGAGACCGTAAAATTGGTTTCCTCTAAACCGGTATTCTGAGTGGCCATGAGTGGAAGTCTGAGGAGGTTGCATCTTGATTGAGTCAGGGTTAAGCAAATTAATCCCCTGCCATACTTGGCCATAAAATTGATATCCTCTGGCTTCACTTTATCTGCTGCCATCAAAAGATCGCCTTCATTCTCTCTTTCCTCGTCATCAACAATAATGACCATCTTTCCGATGCGAAGATCAGCAACGATTTCTTCAATAGAGGAAAACTCAACCGCATCAACTTTTGCTGTCTTTTTTAGTAAGTCTGTCACTTCAATCAATCCTTCTGCTTTGAACATAGCGTGCCAACATATCATATTCTATGTTCGCTCGAGTACCCTTTTTGAATTCATTAAATGTAGTTTTTTCAAGTGTATGAGGAATAATCATCACTTCAAATCCAAGATTGGTAACTTCATTAATCGTTAAACTCACTCCATTTATTGAGATCGAACCTTTCTTTGCCACAAACCTCATCCCTTCTTCACTCAATGAAAAATTTAGAATCTTAGTTTGATCCAACTCTTCTATGTTCTGCAGCGTGGCTACCTCATCGACATGACCAAAGACAAAATGACCATCGATGCTATCACCGATCTTTAGTGACTGCTCAATATTAACTTCATCATTGATTTCAAGTTCACCAATATTAGTGCAACGTAGTGTTTCAGTTGAAACATCCATAGAGAATGAATCTTGAGTCAAAGAGGTTGCTGTCAGGCAAACCCCATTGATTGCAATGCTCGCTCCTAAATCCAGATCACTCGGTATGAATGCCTTCGTTGTAAAATTCATTTTTACAATGGAATCAGTTTCGATTTTTGAGGTTAAAGTAGCCTGCCCCTGAATGATTCCACTAAACACTTTCTCTCCTTAAGGTAATTTTCATATCGGCTCCGATTTTATCTAGATGATGCACAGCAAATGAATATCGATCTGATAGTTTCTCGATGACAGGAAAATCAAACATGTCTTTTGCATCGCTACCGAGTATACAAGGTGACATGTAGATTATTAATTCGTCAATCAGATCTGACTCCAAAAGAGCTCCATTCATTCTAGGGCCAGATTCTACCAAAACATTATTGATTTCCATTGAACCAAGATGCTCAAACAATGACTGATTCACTCGTTCTGAATGGATCATGGTTTCACCGGGTAGTTGGAAAATCTTTTCGTTGCCGCTGCATTTTCGAGATGAATCAACCACAATCCTTAATGGCTGATCGTCATCATAAAAATCATCTATTCTCACATTCAGTGATGCATCATCTGCCAAGACTGTCTGGTTTGAGGTCATAATTGCACAACTTTCAGCCCGAAGTTTTTGAACATCATAGCGAGAATCATCTGAGGTAATCCATTTGCTTTCTCCGTTGGATAGAGCAATCTTCCCATCTATGCTTGATCCAATTTTGCTCCTTACAAAGGGTTTTTTAAATCTCATCCTGTGAAAGAAACCAATGTTTAACTCATCAGATTGATCACTAAGTAATCCATGAGAGACTTCGATGCCTGCTGCATTTAGGATATCAACGCTCTTTCCTGAAACTTTTGGATTGGGATCCATGGATGAAAAAATTACCTCTGATACCTTTGCATTAATCAAGGCTTCAATGCATGGGGGTGTTCTACCTTGGTGCGTACATGGCTCAAGTGATACAAAAACAATGGAGTCCTTTGGATCTACTTCGCAACTTTTTAGAGCCACAATCTCGGCGTGATCGCCTCCTGTTTTCTTGTGCCATCCCTCACCAATGACTTGGCCATCTTTAACTATCACGCATCCTACACGTGGATTGGGTTTGCAGGTATGCATTCCATATTCAGCAAGCTTGATGGCTCTTTGCATATATATTTTCTGGTCTAATTGATTCATGATTCTTCCTCATCATGAAAGATGGATATTTGGGAACGACTGTCTGCTTCTGAGGGAGTATCTCTCAGTGATTCAATCTCTCTTTCAAACTCTTCAATATCCTGAAACCTCCTGTATACAGAAGCGTATCTTACAAAAGCAATTTCATCGATTTCTCTCAACTCTCGCATCACAATTTCCCCGAGAGTTCTTGATTGTATTTCCCTCTCTCCTAACTTTTGTACTTTTCGGATGATTCTTGAGATCAGTTCTTCTATCGACTCAATACTGATTGGCCTTTTCTCTGTGGCAACAAGAATACCTGCTCTCAATTTTGATTCATTAAATGGTTCTCTCGATTCGTCTCGCTTGATCAGTTTTGGTAGAACTAATTCTGCTGACTCATATGTTGTGAATCGTTCACTGCAATCGATGCACTCTCTCCTCCTTCGAGTCTGGTATCCATCTCCAGCCAACCTCGAATCAACCACTTTGGTTTCTTGGTGACCGCAGTAAGGACAATACATAGGTGCAACTTACTGAAGGTAAACTGGAAAGCCCTTACAGAGATCCTTTGCTTTATTCTTAACAGACGAAATATTGCTCTCATTATGAATATCACTTAAGACTTCATGAATCAGATCTACAACATATTCCGCTTCACTGACCCCAAAACCTCTGGTTGTAATTGCTGGTGAACCAATTCTTAGACCACTGGTAATCATGGGAGATCTTTGATCATTCGGTACTGAATTCTTATTCAATGTAATGTTTGCTTCTCCTAATGCTTTTTCACCATCGGCACCGGTGACATCAGTATCACTGAGATCCAACAAAAATAGATGGCAATCGGTTCCATCGGAAACAACCTGATATCCATGCTTTTGAAAACGTGATGCCATGGCTTTAGCATTTTGAATAACGGCTTGCTGATAAACCTTAAACTCTGGTTTAAGTGCTTCAGAAAATGCGTGAGCTTTTGCAGCGATCACATGCATTAGGGGTCCACCTTGTGTACCAGGAAATACTTGCTTATTGATTGCCTTTTGTATTTCTTCATTCTCACGAGCAAGAATAATTCCGCCTCTTGGTCCACGCAGTGTTTTATGCGTTGTTGATGTTGTCACATCTGCAATGGGAACTGGGTTTGGATAACAATCACCCGCTATTAGTCCTGCAACGTGAGCCATATCTACCATAAAGTATGCATTTATTGAGTCTGCAATTTCCCTAAACTTTGTCCAATCAACCAATCTTGAGTAAGCAGAGAATCCAGCAACAATCATTTTTGGACGGTGCTTTTGTGCAAGCTCAGAGACCTGATCATAATCAATTCTACCCGTATCGGGATTGAGACCATAAGATAAAAATTGATACAACTGACCAGAAAAATTAACTTTTGCACCATGGGTTAGATGCCCTCCATCCGATAAGCTCATGCCAAGTATTCTATCTCCGTGATCCAAAAGAGACATGTAGACAGCCATATTGGCTTGAGAGCCTGAATGCGGCTGAACATTCGCATAGTCTGCATTGAATAGGCTCTTTACTCTTTCAATGGCGAGCACCTCTGCTTCATCAACATGCTCACAGCCGCCATAATATCTCCTTCCTGGATAGCCCTCTGCATATTTATTTGTCAAAACAGATCCTTGAATTTCCATGACCTCAGAAGAGGTATAATTCTCAGAGGCAATCAATTCAATGTGCTCCTCCTGCCTTGTCTGTTCAGACTCGATCGCAGAAGCGAGTTCTGGATCCATTTTTGATAATTTTTCTGAAAAAGTCATAAATCCTCACATATAGAATAGAAATTCTACTCACTTAATGAAAATAGTTCGATGATTTTTAAGAAATAGTTGACTAACTGATCCAATCTCTTGCATTGAGAAAGAATCTAGCCCAAGGGCCATGATCCTTCCAATCATCAGGACACCATGAGTATTGCTCTGTTCTCATAACCCTCTCAGGATGAGGCATCATGATTGTTGCTCTTCCATCTTTAGAGCAGAAACCAGCAAAACCTGATTCGGATCCATTGGGGTTATCGGGATAATTGGCTGCCGGTTGGCCATAGTTATCAACGTATCTTATCGTTACACTGCCAGAATCCATCAGTGACTCTTTATCGTCACCATGTATGTATTGGACTCGCCCCTCACCATGAGAAGTTGCTATTGGAATCATTGAACCTTCCATGCCATTTAGAAAAATAGAATTTGACTCTAAAACCTCAACCATATTAAGTCTTGCTTCAAATTGTTCTGAAAGATTTCTAACGAATTTAGGCCAATGATCAGCACCAGGAATCAAATCTTTCAATTGGGACATCATCTGACAACCGTTGCATATCCCGAGACTAAATGTTTCTTCTCTATGAAAAAATGACTCAAATTGATTTCTCGCATTTTGATTGTACAAAACTGATTTGGCCCAACCACCTCCGGCACCTAAGACATCGCCATAGGAAAATCCGCCACAAACTATTAATCCACGATACTCTTCAAGAGTTACTCTTCCATTGAGTAAATCCGTCATGTGAATATCGTATGCATTAAACCCAGCCTTATTAAATGCGACCGCCATCTCAATCTGACTGTTGACCCCTTGATCTCTTAATATCGCTACTTTTGGACCCTTCTTTGTAATGCGTTTGTAATCAATCTTAGTTGAATCAAAGTTAATCATTGGATTCAAGCCAGGATCTTTTTCATCCAACTGTTTCATGAATCCCTGTTTGGCAGTCTCCGGATTGTCTCTTAGTTTTTGCATCTCATAAGACATTTTTGACCAAGCTTCTCTAAGCGCTTTCAACTCAAATGATTTAAAGAACTGTCCATTGTTTCGAATTGAGATTTGTTTTTCTTTTACCACGTTGCCAATTGGATGCGAACTATCGGATAGAGAGGCATCAGTCAGTATCCTCATAACCTCATCTAAATCTCCTTTATCAATTTGAATGATGCAGCCAAGCTCTTCAGAAAAAAGGGATTTGATTGTCTCCTCTTCGCATTCCGCATCAAGAGACAATTCCAGCCCTAGGTTTCCAGCAAAAGCCATTTCTGAAACACAGGCAAAAAGACCGCCATCAGAGCGATCATGATATGCCTGAATAAGTTTTTTGGACTTTAATTCTGTAACAGCATTAAAAAATCTTTTGAGCAGCTCTGGATCTTCAATATCCGGTGTTTCTCCAAAACTTCGATTGTATATTTGAGATAAACAGGAACCTCCCATTCGATTTCTACCTTGACCTAGATCAATCAATATCAACATGCTCTCAGTTATATCTTTGAGTTGTGGCGTAATGACCTTATTGACATCTTTAACGGGAGAAAATGCAGAAATCACCAAGGACAGCGGTGCAGTATTAATCAATTGCTCATCCTCATCTTTCCATGAGGTTTGCATAGAGAGTGAATCTTTACCCACGGGAATAGTTATTCCGATTTTGCTACAAAAATTGACAGAAATCGCCTCAACGGTTTCATAAAGATCCTGTTTAAGTCTGTCTGTCATTATTGAAGACATCCAATTAGCAGACAGCTTAATATCTGAAATATCGCCAATGGGCGCAGAGAGTATATTCGTTATGGCTTCGCCTACAGCAATCCTTCCAGATGCAGCAGCATTAAGAACGGCAATGGGTGATCGTTCTCCGATTGACATCGCTTCACCCTTTTGACCGAAGTGATCTTTCAATGTAACCGCAACATCGCTTACAGGAACCTGCCAAGGACCAACAAACTGATCTTGAGATACCAATCCGCCGACTGTTCTATCGCCAATATGGATCAGAAAGGTCTTATCTGCCACAGTGGGAAATCTCAGAATCTTTAAACACGATTCTTCTATATCAATCCCACTCAACCCATCGTCGATGATTGATTTTTTATTTGTCTCAATTTCTAATTTTGTCTTTGGGGGTTTACCGAATAAAACTTCCATTGGCATGTCGATTGGATAGTCATCAAAGACATCATCTTTCAGCTTTAAATTTCCGTGCGTTGCAATTTCTCCAACCACTGCGTACGGGCATCTTTCCCTTTTACAAATCTGATCAAAAACTGTCAGATCATTCGGATCAATGGATAGGACATATCTTTCTTGCGCCTCATTGCACCAGATCTCTAGCGGGGTCATGCCGGGTTCTGCATTATGAATTTCCCTCAAGCCGATGTCTGCTGACATTTTATTGTGATCCGCTACTTCTGGGATAGCATTTGACAGTCCACCTGCTCCCACATCATGGATCAATATAATTGGGTTGGCATCTGTATCTTTATTCTGGACGCCCATTGCAAAACAGCGAGTAATGACTTCTTGGGCTCGTCTTTCAAGCTCAGCATTGTCTCTTTGAACCGATGCAAAATCCAATTCGCTATTGCTTGAACCTGCATTCAATGATGATGCTGAACCGCCGCCCAACCCAATCAACATTGCCGGACCTCCAAGAACAATGATTAAAGAACCCGCTGGGATATCATTCTTGTTGACAGACGAGTCTGAAATATTGCCCATTCCTCCAACAATCATAATCGGTTTATGAAAGCCCCAAGATGCATTCTGCTCTTCTCTATTTTTTTCCTCAAACGTTCTAAAATAACCAAGAATATTGGGTCTGCCAAACTCATTATTGTATGCTGCACCTCCAATGGGTCCATCCAGCATAATTTCTAGAGCAGATGCTATGTGATCAGGTTTGCCAATTGTTTCCTCCCATGATTGTTCATCGTCTGGAATAAACAGATGAGAAACGCTGAAGCCGGTTAAACCAGCCTTAGGCATTGCTCCTCTCCCCGTTGCTGCCTCGTCTCTGATCTCACCACCAGACCCAGTCGCAGCTCCAGGATAAGGAGAAATTGCAGTGGGATGATTATGAGTCTCCACCTTCATCATCGTATGTATTTCATCATTGAATCTTCCGTATTCTTGATCATTGAAATTTGGTAAGAACCAATCTGCTTTATCCCCTGCAATGACAGCAGCATTATCTTTATATGCTGACAGAACATTTTTCGAGCTCGACACATAGGTGTCTTTAATCATTTCGAAAAGGCTTTCTTCTTTTTCGATGCCATCAATGACCCAATCCGCATTAAAGACTTTATGTCTGCAATGCTCAGAATTTGCTTGTGCAAACATCATGAGTTCTGCATCAGTTGGATTTCTATTTAGCTTAATAAACTGATCCAAGAGGTATTCAATTTCTTCATCATTTAATGCCAATCCCAATTCTAGGTTTGCAACCTCAAGGGCATTTCTACCATCTGATAAAATATCAATCGCTGAAGATGGTTGTGGCTTCAAAATTGTAAAGATCTCGCTTGCTTGATCCAGATCATCAATTACCACATCTGTCATACGGTCATACAATAAATCTATTGCTTCTTTCTTTGGCTCTAAATTGAGATCTTCTAATTGAATAGTGAAAGCAATTCCTCTTTCGATTCTTTTAACAGAATTGAGTCCGCATACTTTTGCAATGTCTGTTGCTTTACTAGACCAAGGAGATGTTGTTCCAAAACGTGGGAAGCTAAATATTTTGAACCCTTCATCTGCTCCAAAAGACCAACTGGGTCCATACTCCAGTATGGAATTCAAAATTTGATCTTGGACTTCACTCAACTCATTTTCTGCATCAATCAGATGAATAAATCTCGCTCCCAAGCCAATGACATTGCTGTCAATGTTTTGCAAACGTATAAGTAAGGATTCAAGCTTGAATGGGGAGTGCGATGCGGGTCCCTCTTTTACAATCATTCTTCTATATCCAAATTAACGGTTCATTAACTTTTTGATTTGTCATCAGGAATAAATACTGTGTTGGGCATTTGTGTGACATTACCGCCCTCCGCTTTACTCACTTTGCTGACTCCTTGCTCATCTACTTCATCGATTCTCAGCACAGAGTGCATTGGAACATAAGTCCTTTTAACGCCCTCAAACTCAGTTTTGATCTTTTCTTCTGATGGGTCTACAACCAGTGATGTTTTCTCACCAAAAACAAGTGATTCAATTTCAATAAAACCGAGAAGGTTGCTGTTTGAAACCTCATTTGCATAGAGCTCATAGAGCTTCCCTTGATTGCTAAAGGTTATTTTATATAACTTTTTCTTCGAGGGCATTTGTCCGAAATACATGATGGATAAGAACACAAATTATACCCTGATTGTTAAACGGTTGACGAATTATCTTTTTTCTTAAAAATGATTCTTTTAAAAAATG
>Ga0206683_10000583_pt1 | contig 26271 bp, 58 predicted proteins | sample M280m12015metaG_FD_155483 | JGI IMG/M metagenome (GOLD analysis project Ga0206683, IMG submission 155483) | Ammonia-oxidizing marine archaeal communities from Monterey Bay, California, United States - M2 80m 12015 | ecosystem: Environmental > Aquatic > Marine > Intertidal zone | place: USA...
CCCCCCTGCCCTACCCCCTACCCCCGTGCCATCACCATGCGAGGTTGTCATCCACCGCGAGGCACCCTAGACTCGCACCATGAACGGATCCGCCACCTGCCCCGGTTGTCTTCGCCCTATGACCATGGACGACATGCAATTCCTCTTCGTCACCGCCTCAGACACGGACCGCAACGCAGTCGAGACCATCGTCGAGTTGCGAGAGACCGTCGGTCTGGATCACGGTGATCCCCTGCCCGAGGTGATCTGGCGTGCCAACCACCTCATCGGAGTCCTGCGCGAGAGAATCAGAATGCTGGAGGCGTTGTAATGCCTGAGGACAGGTACGCGGTAGGGAACAAGAAGGACGCCCGTCAGCGCATCAGGAGCAGGACTGACCGTGACGCCGAAGCCCGTGCCCGCAAGGGTGAAGAGTTCGCGTGCGCCGACTGCCGTCAGTGGTACCCGCTGTCGTCGTACCTGTATGAGTACAAGGGTGAGACGATGACCGCCCGTCGATGCGATACATGTCGTTCGTTTCGCCGTCGAAGCAGGGGTCGGAGGTAGCGAGATGAAGCACATCATTCATGTCCACCAGCAGAAGGTCAAGAAGGGTGAGCCTGCCATCATCGACCGGACGTACAAGGGTTCGACCCACCTGACGAGGGTCAAGATCGATGGTCCTTGTGAGATCGTCCATTCGCAGACCCCGGATCATTGCGGTGCCCGCGTCTGGATTGAAACAGAAGGACCGGTCACGCACCTCGCTAGCGATTGGGAGTAGCGGGAGCGTCACTCAACGCGTGTGACATCGGTCACGCAGGTTGCAATTGACTTGGACGCCGGTAGACTGCTCACATGGATACCGTACTAGGACCCATTACCTTACAGACAGTCAGCCTTATGTGCTGGGGTGTCCTTGGGCTGTGCCTTGGCATTGTCGCAGGGCTACACCTCAGGAACCAGCGGAACGAACGAAGCAATAACGAGAAGGACCAGACATGACTACCCAAGCCCCATTCGAGATTCCAGAGACTCGCAGCAACTGGATCGACGTTGACCTTGACGGTTTCGGCCAGTTGATGGCTTCACGCCCGAAGGTTGCGATCCTCCACGACCTGATTCAGAACGTGTTCGATGAGAACGCGACGACAGCCGAGATCATGCTCAAGTCGATTGACGATGAGCATGCCAGCCTCGTCGTTGAGGACGACTGCCCGGAAGGGTTCGCCGACCTCACCGACGCATACACGATGTACCAGCCGTCGAAGAAGAAGGGTGACCCCACGAAGCGGGGTCGGTTCAACGAGGGTGAGAAGTTCGTCCTGTCGCAGTGCGTCAAGGCGAGCATCTCCACCACAACCGGCAGCGTCTTCTTCGATGAGCGTGGACGCACCGTCACCAGTGACCGACGCAAGAGTGGGTCGGTGTTCTCCGGTGTGGTGCGCCTGAACCGTGAAGAGGTCCGTGAGATCCTGTGCGATGTCACCAACGTGTTGGTGCCGGATGGGTTCACCGTGACCATCAACGGGTTCGTGATCGAAGGTCGCGAGCCGGTCAAGCAACTCATGGGCATCAGTCTGCCCACGTTGCGGATGGACAAGAACGGTCAGATGAAGCCAACCCGTCGCAACACCTGCGTGGATATCATCGCAGCAGAGGTAGGTGGAATCCATCAGCAGGCTCACCTGTACGAGATGGGCATCCCCGTCGTGGAGATTGACACGCCGTGGCACATCAACGTCGGTCAGAAGGTGCCGTTGAACCGGGACCGTGACAACGTGACGCCTGCCTATAGGCGAGCGTTACTGGGTGCGGTGCTGGAAGAGACACACAACTTGTTGAACAAGGAAGAAATCTCAGCAGTGTGGGTGACCGACGCGGTTCCGGCTGCCGACGAGGACACAGTCCAGAGCGTGATGAACACCCGTCACGGGAAGGGTTGGGTCATCGGTACCCCGTCAGATCGGGAGGCTGACAAGAACGCCATCGCCCACGGGAAAGAGGTCGTGAACGGTGGTACCTACAGCCGGGATGTATGGACTGCCATCAAGGAAAGCGAAGCAGCCGTATCGTCAGCCACCGACTTCTCGTTGAAGCCAACCGGTAAGCCCGGCAACCTTAAGGAAGCCGAAGTGACACCGTTGATCAAAGCGTTGAAGACATACTGCCGTAAGGCTGCAATGTTCTTGGAGGACGAGGACCATTTCGAGATCAACGTGTTCGATGATTCCAACTGGCAGTCAGAAGCAGCGTTGCATATGACCCGTCGCATCGACATCAACTGGCTCGTGCTAAGGCGAGCAGGTTGGGGCACGATGACTACGAAGCAGTTGGGTCAAGCGATTGATGACCTTATGATTCACGAGTGTGCCCACAAGGATGCACCGGACCATTTCACGACGAAGTATTACAACGCCTGTACAGCGTTGGGTGCGAAGTTCAGGACCAGTTCCTTGAAGTGGCGCATGGACCCACAGGAGTGCAAGTAATGCCGGATGAAGTGAAGTGGATTTGTCTGGATTGCGGTCAGAGTAAGACTGCGATTGAGATGGCTACTCAGACACCGGATCTGACAGCGGAGACAGGCGAGTCTGTTGGCTCATGCAGGAAGTGTCGTTCGATGACTCAGGTGCCGTGCGTTTCTCCACACCCCGACGTAAAGGGGTTGTGGTGTGAACTGCCGGATCAGCATTACGGAGTTCATATGGTCACCAAAGAGGGGCAGAATGTCGAATGCTGGTTTCGGAATGGCGAGCATCCCGATGCAACCGACGACTCCTACCGCATTCCAGTGACGGCGTGGAACTCCCATCCGGAGCGCCATGCTTCGATGAATGACATTATAGATAACTACCAAACCAAAGATGCACAGGAGTAGGACGATGCTGTACCACGCAACATACGAGAGCCGGGTTAGCGACATCATGGACAAGGGGCTCAAGCCGGGCATAGATGGATGCGTCTATCTGGCTGGGCCAACCTTCGCACACGCCGCGCAGTTCATCTACATCCGCCCAGAGAATGGCGAGCCTGTTGAAATGGAGATCAACGGCGAGAAGCATTGGATGCCGACGACCGTGCCCAACGACAGCATCTATGTGTGGGCCATCAAGGAGAGTGACCTTGATCCAGACCTACTCAGTGACTCGTTTGATGCATACCTCGGACCCGACTCCTTCTGGGAGCCGGAAACTAAGTGCTATGAGTACAACGGAACCATTGATTCCCGCAAACTGGAACTGGCCTACCAGATCCCGTTGGGAGTAGAGGATAGCCCAACTATTTGATCAGGGTAGGTTGGTATTCCCATATTCGATAGATACATTGATCTGAGTGTCCAGCAAGTGGACAACAGAGGCGAGCCAACGTGGCTTGTCGCAAAATACGCAACTACTGGAGGACAGTACCTATGCGTGAAGTAAAGCAGTTCAAGTTCGCCCGCAATACGGGTGGAAATGCAAAGTACAACTGGGACAAGATCCTGAACGGCAAGACTTGGGAACTGGCTCAGGGTGAAGACTTTGAGATGGAACCCCGCACGTTCGTGGCTCACTGCCACGGTACGGCGAAGCGTCGTGGCGTCAAGGTTCGGACCCATGTAAGTACGGAAAACCGGACTGTCGTCGTCAAGGCGTACAGCCCGGAAACCGAAGCGACAGTGACCACCATTCCGGTGGTCCTTGAAGAGGTGGGAGCCTAAGTTATGAGCGAGCCAGTGACACGGGAAGCCGCAGAAGCGGCGGTACGGTCCAAGCGTTCAAGTGCTAACGCAATGAACAAGGCAAACTTGACAGACCTGTTGAGTGTTCTTTGCTACGAAGAACCCAAAGGCGAGAGCCTGTCATACAATCAGGGTTCACAGACGAAGACAACCGCGCCAGCGATCGTCTTCTGGAACACCGTTGCCGAGATGCTTACCAGCAAGCCGCGAGAGTGGTCGTTGGTCCGTGTCTTCAAACTGACGGACACCCCGGATGCTCGTAGTCATGCAGTCGGTCTCAAGCGTCGTATCGTGAAGCATCAGTTGAAGGCGTTGCGCCTTGTGGCTGGAATGAACGATACCTACGAGTCAGAGATTCGTGTCGAAGACGGCGAGTATCGGGTCTACGCCCGGTACATGCCTAGCGACAACACGACTGCTGTTTGATCGTGGGGTTAGTCAACTCGGGGGGTGCTACTATCGTCGTATGGCGAGTAGCATTCCCCGAGAACTGACTGACACGCACCTAGATCGCATCGCTGACGCTTACCACGCCACAGTGGAAGCGTTCCTCTACGAAGATCCCGAGTTAATCGCAGAGGGTTTGAGTATGCTGGCGGACCGGGTGAAGGACGCGAGTCACGAGATAGGCGAGCATCTGAATGAAGGTCGTTTGTGAGTTCTGCGGGGAGAACCTGAACCCCAAGGCGGCGTATAGGCAGGTTCTCTGTTGGCTGGAACCGGGGAAATCGTCTGGAGCCAGACTCATCGCCGACGCTGCCGGATGGGCGCATCCAGTCTGTATCGAAGTAGAGATGAAGAAACGCAAGGGACAAAGCACTCAAGAAGAGTCGCTGTTCTAATCTTGGGTGTCCTTCCAAGCCATAAACAGGATAATGGCGAGAAGCATCATTCCGGTGTAGCCGATCCATTCCAAGGCGTTCATCATCTATCTGCCCGGTCCTTGGTAATTCTCCTCTGAGAGAATCTGTTCACATTGACAGTCGTCGTGACAGGGCCATCCGAGGGCATGGATGTGTAGTTGAGCAGTGGCGAGGACCGCCTTCACGCTGTTATTCATCTGTCGATAGAGCAATTCCGGGTCATCGCCTGTCATTAGATCAAATGGTCCGAGCATCACAGCGAATTCCGCCTGTCCCAATGGCTTCTCAGTTTCCTTGATCGCCATGTGCAATCCAGAGTGGCAACAGAACGTTCGTGAGTTGGGCTCGTGGTCCCCATCACATTCCGACCACATCTGCCATGTATCCATCCGATAAGACAATCCGTAATAGTTGTCCACTTCCTGCTGCTCCGACAGCATTTGATTAAATGCTACGAATTTGCCAAACAGGCGACGAGCGTTCTTGTGGGTGATGGACATAGCGTCATAATAACACTGCTGTAATTCCCAATGTCGGAACTACCAACCCCTTTTGACTAGAGGTTGGTATTCCATAAGCAAATTGGTAAAATACAAGATGTCTAGCAATAAGGCGAGAAAAACCCCATTACGCGGAGTAATACGTTGTCAGGAGTGCTTATGGTACGTCGGACGACAGTTGCTGCTCAACCGCGGTAACCATATTTGTCCTATCTGTGATTCGGAGATGCCACGAAACTAATGGATGCTCCCAGCAACATGCGCCAAAATTTGGGCGACCTTATCTATTACGAGCCAACTCCTTGGAAGGCGGACGCCTTGTGCAAGGACATGGATACCGAAGTGTTCTTTGGTATCACCGAGCCGCGTCTCTTGAGGACCATCTGTAACGCCTGTCCTGTAAAAGCCGAGTGTCTGGATTACGCAGTACGCAATCTGGAGTTCGGCTTCTGGGGCGGAAAGAGCGAGGAAGAGCGACAGGGCCTACGGCGAGCGCGTCATCTTTACGAGAAGTTGAAAAACCCATGATCCGTGTAACCTCAATCAAACCCTGCTACCGTTAGTAGTAGTAGTAGAGAAGAGAGGAACAAATGGCGAATATAGGCGAGAGCATGGCCTTAACGGACCTAATCGATGAGTACGTTGGGCGGAAAGCCCGACTGTCTCTAGACGGCCTCGTGGTAGAAGTGACCATTATGAACATCAAGAGTCATTTTGGTCGCTTGGATATGGAAGTATCTCCGCTCTCTGGCAGTGGAACCAAGTGGGTGACCAGTCAGAAGTTGGAGTTCGTGCGACCAACAAGGAACGGCCAAGGGCCTGACGAAATCTGGTAATCACCGCTAAGGCGGTGTGGTGGAACAGGCATACACAGGAGACTTAAAATCTCCCGACTCTTGAGTCATGCGGGTTCGAATCCCGCCACCGCCACTCTGGGAGCGTAACTCAACTGGCAGAGTAGCGGACTTTTAATCCGAAGGTTGCGGGTTCGATTCCCGCCGCTCCCACAAGGAGGCATTATGAAATGGACAGCATTCACCATGACCGATGAAGGGCCGAAGCATTACGGGACCTATGCCACTCGGGATGACGCGGACGCAGCGGCTATCCGAATGCAGGTGCGAGGGATTCCCCACGGAATATGTCCCACCCCGGAATGGGAATTGAACGAAGCCCGTAAGAGCGGGACTAGTTGAGAGAGGGAGCGAAGGGGTCCCGCCCCCTTCGCTAGGGGCGCGAGAAAGCCCGCCGGGGGGAGGGGGTACCCCCGGCGAGCAGGCTCTGAGACGGCCTACCGGGCCGCTATGGCTTCTCTAATCTCCCGCATGATGCGGTCCCCGTCTGCGATGGGCAGGCCCGTATGCGGGCTCCCCATCATGTTGACGATGGCCCATCCCTCACATTGGGGGCACCATCGTCGATCGACGATACGTTCCCCGTTGCACTTGCCACAGATGTAATCTGGCATGTCACTTCCTCCTCAAGTTGTCAACACTCCTACCCTATCGCCCCTTGTCCACCCTTCCTCCGGTGGAAGGGTGGACAAGGCAAGATAGGATGGTAGTACAACCGAATAGAGGAGGAATCATGCTGCTGACACGGCTAGTCCAACTGGTGCTGTTTACCGGCGTCGGGATCGGAACGGTCCTAGCGGTCCGGGTGTTCATACAGGACCACCGGGACCACCGGAAGGAAGTCACCGGGAAGATACCGGTGGACTACTCCGGCGAGATACGCCGGAAGATGGAAAAGCGATAGGGCGAGGGGGGCTGAAAGGCCCCCCTTTTCCGCGTCCAAGACGGCCCCCGGCGCCCCCCGGCGCCTCCGGATGGGCGAGGAAGCCCCGTCTCGGGGCGATGGCACTGATTACACGGGACTAGCCCGCTCTTTCCCTGTACAGCCCCGAGGGGCGTAACGAAGATAGGGGTGAACTAGGGCGCTGGTGGAAGGGTGGACACGGGCCGATAGAGTGGTGGTGTTGACAACTGAGGAGGCAAGATGCACGAAGCGATCGTGTTTGGCATGATCGACAACGGTGTGCTGGTCATAGGCATGCTGTTGGGCGTCGAGTTTGGGGAGTTGCTCCTCCCCCGCAAGTACCGGTCCAAGGCGGCTGGTGCAGCGGTAGGAGCCTTCCTAGGCAACGCGATCTCCGATGGTGCGGCCGGGCTGGCAATCAGCGTCGGTTTCACCGTAGGAGTCATCATCGGGTGTTTGATCCCGATAGTGGTCATGCCACTAGTGGTTCGGCGGGCTGGGGGTCAGTAGACCCCCGGCCTTCGGGCTCGTCTCCTTCGGTTGTCGTCCTTACGACCCTTGCGGGTTGTCAACAGGGAGGTCCCCCGGTGAAAGCCGGGGGGCCTCCCACTTTCTGGCGTGCCTCCGGAGGAGTCCCGACGACTCACCTTTTACACGGGACTGGCCCGGACGCCTCTAAAGCAGCCCCGAGGGGCGTAACGGGGGCAGGCGTGAAACTAGGGTGCTTGGTGGAAGGGTGGAAGGGTGGACACTAGACGATAGAATGGGCGTAGCCCATTCAGGGCTGATTGACAACCGAGGGAGACATGATGCTATTCGGTACGCCCGACGTATTCATGCCCCCATTCACCGTCAGGGTGGATGCGGGCGTGATTACGCTCGGAGAACCGTTGTGTTCATGGTGCTATGAGTACCTAGAACACTGTCAGGCCGAGGCGGGTGCGGGGTGCGATTCGCCCTACGGCCCGCAGCATACAGACCGACCCGGATAAGGACCGGGTGGGGAGGGGGGGGCCGAAAGGCCCCCCTTTCCCGCGTCCGGGCCACGGTGGCCCCCGGTGGCCCCCGGTGGCTTCCGGCGAGCGAGGAAGTCCCGGGAGACCGAACCACTCACCGAAACTACGGGGCTAGCCCGCTCTACTCCTGTACAGCCCCGAGGGGCTGGAAGATAGGGCCGAAATAGTGCAGAAATATGGTGCTAGAGGGTGGAAGGGTGGACACATCTATGTATCGTGGAGCCGTTCGGCTCCCCGAGAGCCGGACCCCCCGCAAGGGGGCGTTGACAACCTAGAGAGGGAGACACGATGACGAACGTCATCCCCGTTGAAATGTCCTTGTGGATGGGACACGAGGCAGCAGAGTGCCTCGGATACCAGAAGCATCTTCCAGACGACTACGGAGACGGAACCAGCGACCGCTGGCTACTGCTCTACCATAAGTTGTGGAACTTCACCTCATCCGCCGAACGGCCGGTCCCTGCGGGGGGCGACGGTTCACCGGATGCTTGGGGCAACCCAACGGTCGAAACTCCTGAGGAACAGCGGGATTACCGCTGGGAATCGGACGACCGTGGCGAAGTCTGGTGGGAGAAGTTGGACCCAGCGGAACAGGTCGCCCTCATCGCTGCTTGCGATGATGACTTCGGATCAAGCAGGTGAGTTGACCGGGAACGGGGGGGTCGAAAGGCCCCCCCTCTCTCGTGTCCATCCTTCGGTGCCCTCGGCGGCATCCATCCACTCGCGTGCCAGAGCAGCCCCGGCTGCCCAGCATGCATACGGGACTGTCGAACCAACCCCCTGTATAGCCCCGTTGCGCTTCTTTTACACGGGACTGGCCCGGCTACCTCTAAAAAAGCCCCGCAGCGCGGTCTTTATGCCCGGGACGCAATGGGGGGGATGGGCACAAACTAGGGCAAGTGGAAGGGTGGACACTAGCGGATAGGATGGGGGTATCCCCCCATCCGGGGGGGTTGTTGACAACTTAGAAGGAAGGGGAACCCGTCATGGGTATTTCCATTTATCCCATTGGCTTGACCGACTCGCAGGAGGAGGCGTTCCGATCGGAAGGCTTCCAAGCCGCTGTCCACCTCACCCTAGGTACCGCTAGCGCCGTATGGCGCAACGCTGGTCTGGCGTGGCCGGACGCTAAGTGGTACGAGGAGTTTGACGAGGAAGGATTCCTCCCGTGGTTCTGCGGTGACTACCCGGTCACGGCGGAGACAGTCGTAGCGCTGGATTCCACGGTGGATCTGGACTCTCCGAAGGGTGGCCTGCACGAGGCCATCGGACAGGCAGCACGGTGTGCGCTGGTCATGGGAGTCGGACTGACTTGGTCCTGAGGAAGGGGGGGGCGAAAGCCCCCCCTTTTCCGCGTCCGACCTCCGGTGACCTCGGTGACCTCGGTGAGCCCGGTGAGCAGAACAGTCCCGACTAACCGGATGAAACCACGGGGCTGCCTGAGAGTATTCCTGTACCGTCCCGCTTGGGCGCGTGACGACCCGCCGGAAACCCTGCGAAACTAGGGCCAGTGGAAGGGTGGACACGGGTGGATAGCATGGCGGTAGCACTGAGATACGGTGCTGGTTGACAACCTAGGGAGACCACTATGGTCACCGCTAAGTCCACCGTAAACTGCCCGACTTGTGCGGGCTTCGGAGCGTTGGTGATCAAGCGAAACGACGGTTCTCGTTGCTTCGCTGAGTGCCACCAATGCTTCGGCGAGAAGAAGATTCCGTTGGAGACGGAACTTGCTGCCTAACGGCAGGAGAGACCCCCGGCCCGTGAGGGTCGGGGGTTCTCTTTGTCTCTGCACGAAAACCCCTACGGTGAGATAAACCCCTACGGTGAAGAAGTCCCGATACCTCAGATGCGTTTCCATATGCCGGGGCTACCGGACCCTATTCCTGTACAGCCCCGGCGGGTAGACCGAAACTAGGGCCGGTGGAAGGGTGGAAACTAGGGCCGGTGGAAGGGTGGACAAGGCACGATAGAATGGGCATAGCCCATTCGGGCTGTTGACAACTGAGGGAGGTGAACGACCATGATCCAGCGTTGCGCCTGCGGTACCTGTAGGCAGGAAGATCCCGGTACCCGGGGTTACATCTGGACCTACCATGCCGACGAGGGCGTGTGGGTACGGTCATACCCAATCAAGCAGTAGTTACGCTGCTGGGGGTGGGGGCTACGGCCCCCACCCTTTTACCATCAAGATGGGAGGCCCCATGCGGGGATTCACCAATGTCGAGCAATTGCTTGGCACCATGGTTCCGGACTGTCCTAACAACGGTTCTGGTCCTTGTGGTCTTATGCATACTTGCGTTGAGTATGAGACCGATGAGGATGGGAACATTCGAGTCAAGGACTGACTGGTTCCAGAAACCCCCCGGCTTCGGTCGGGGGGTTTCCTCGCGTCCGCCCTCCGGGGACTCACGCTGACATCCGCTCGCGTACCAGAACAGCCCCGGCTCACCCCGCATATACGGGGCTACTCCACCCAATCCCTGTATAGCCCCGGCTGGCGCTTTTTTGCGCCGGGACGCACTGGGGCCTAGCACCGAACTTGTGGGCAAGTGGAAGGGTGGACACTAGACGATAGGATGGGCCTAGGCCCATCCGGGCCTGTTGACAACTGAGGAGGCATCATGCTCAAGATGATCCGCGCGCTTCGGCGCATGGAGCCGATTGAGAAAGGGTCCACAGTGGTTGCTTTGACCACTGAGTACACGGACATTCGTGCGACGGCTGAGGTTCAGCCGGAGCGGGTTCGTAGGGGCCTTTCACGGCTGGCACCGTGGCCCGCACCCATCTTCGTGAACGTGTACGAACTGGATCGGTCCTACGGCGGTTCTGAGGAGGGTGGCTGGTGGGTTGATACCCGTGATCCAGTCCACTCTGAGCGGTTGGTGGGTTCCGGTGATGTCTGGGAGGCGCTAGCACGCCTCACAGAGCGTTACAGCCGGAACGTGGCCAACTGGCAGGGAACTGGCAGCGTCGTCTACGACGGCGGTGAGTACATGATCATGCTGGAGAATCAGGAGGGTGAGTTCTACCCGAATGATCCTGAGGCGTTCCAGTACGGCTGAGGCCATGAGCGGAGAGGGGGGACCGAAAGGTCCCCCCTTTTCGCGTCTGGTGTGCCGGTGCGCCCGGTGCGCCCGGAACGCCTGATGCGTCTTTATACGGGGCTGTCGAACCTATCTCTAAAAGAGCCCCGCCGCGCTTATTTAGAAGCGGGACGGGCGAACTGGCAGCGGACCCGGAGGGGATCGGATCCGCTGCCCATGGCGGGCACTCTAGACATGAACCGTGTCTGGTGCGAGGCACTATGGTGAGCAACTACCACAGCGCCTACCGCCATAAACACACTCTATCGTGGCGTGTCCACCCTTCCTCCGAGTGGAAGGGTGGACAAGGGCGGATAGGGTGATAGCACCCTAGAGAAAGGGGCATGGCATGATCAAGCCATGGGTAGAAGAACTGGCTCGCTTGCGAACCAGAGAAGCCCTTGCAACGCTTGCGAAAGTCTCCCTCCCTGAGGAAGATGCTCAAAGGCTGGAGGATCTCGAATTCAAGATCCTCATGCAGCGGGTGAGAGCGAAGGCCGCTCTCAAGAAGTGAAGGGGAGCCCCCGGTGAGAACCGGGGGCAACCTCCTGCCGGTGCTTACGGCACCTGCGGTGGTTTTCGATATGAGTGAGGAAGCCCCGGAGGTCACACGGCAGAAGCGAAAAGACGGGGCTTGCGGAGATAGCACCAAAAAAGCCCCGCCGCAACACTCTTAGAAGCGGGACCCCCACGCGTGTGTGCGAGCATATGCGTGGGGATGCCAGTAGTTGCAGGCTAGTGGAAGGGTGGACAAGGGTGGATAGGATGGTGGTTGCAGATGGGGAAACCTCCCCGACTGCTTGACAACCGGAAGGGGTACCGGATGAATCCGGACCTAGTAGTGCTGGCCCGTCTACGGACGATGCAGGCGCTCCACAATTTCTTCGGTTCCACTATGGAATCAGAGGATTGGGAGAACCTGAACGAACTGGAGGCGGAGTACGGGGGAACCCGGACCCGCATGGTGCTGGGAAGCACTAGCGACCCAACCCTCTAGGTGGTTCGGCCCCCGCTTCGGCGGGGGCCACCACTGCCCTTTCCCTTGAAAACTAGGAGAAAACCTAATGGTTACCTGTCGTTGCCCCATTTGTGGGGCCAAGCGTGCAGGTCGCCCCGGTGCGAAATCCTTCGGGATTCGGACGGTTTGGCGTGACGAGCATGGCAACAGCGAAGTGGGCCGTGATCGTCGCAAGGAGCGCCGACTGCGCCGCCGCCGGGAGACCCGGGCGTGGAAGATGGAATCCGCTTGAGAGGGGGGGGCGAAAGCCCTCCCCCCTTAGCGGTTCGATGGTGGGGAAGTCCCGGCACCCAGCGGGTGAGATCCCCCATACCGGGACTGGCTGACTCAGGGTAAAAAAGCCCCGCCTTTTGAGATTTAGAAGCGGGACGGGCGCGCACACGCGCGGGCGCGCGCGAGCGAGCGGGATTGAGAATGAGCAAGAATGACTGGAAACTAGGGCCGGTGGAAGGGTGGACACGGGCCGATAGCATGGTGATTGTCGATGGGAATACCAACGACATGCTACTTCACAACAGAAGGAGAAGGCGCTATGGCGAAAGTAGATCGTCGCGACCGACCGACCCCCGTGGGAACGAGGGAATCACGGGAGCGAGATGTACCGTCCCCGACTTCTGACAACGACTTTATGGTCGGTGCTTGGAAGTTGATCCAGCGTAAGGCCCATGCGATGACCGATGAGGAATTCGCTGAGGCTGTCGCTAATGGCACCATCGTGGCAGAGGTTCTGCCCGGTCCGGTTCCCTTCAATCGACCTGAAAAGGTCGAGAAGGAGGAAATCGACCTGACAGACCTGAGTCCACAGGCGCTGAGGATCATGGAATCCTTGGGAGAGATCCCACCGCAGGACTGATCGGACGCTCCCCCCGAAAGGGGGGGGCGACCCCGACCTAGATCACCGAAGGAGGTGAGAAACATGGGCCTGAACATTGAATGGGTTGACCCCACCGATGACGACCTTCTCGAAATGGAGGACCACTCCCAGATAGTCGTTTGGGAAGATTGGATCATCCACGACGAGGATGGTGTGATTATCGAGATCGGCACCCAAAAGAAGTAAGAGAGAGTCCCCGGTGAAAGCCGGGGACTCTTTCGCGTCTACAGGTTGAACGGTTGCCGTAACCATACGACGGCACCCATAAGGAGTGCCCATATGACGGGACTAGCGGACTACTGAGTGAAGTAGCCCCGGCCTCTGGGCTAGAAGCGGGACTCGCGGAGAACCCGACCCCCGTAGGGGTCGGGCCTCCTGTCGTTCAGCCTCGCGGCTTGCCCTTGAATCCAAGGATGTCATCCATGAGGGCCGCTAGCAGCGGGGTGGGATTCCCCTTGGCCGCGTAGTGCGCCTCAAGCAGTTCGAGCCTTGTGGGCTCCTTGGTCTGATCGGTGTCGTCCATACGGACCTCCCTAGTTGTGTACCACTATCCTATCTTGCCGTGTCCACCCTTCCACCGGGTGGAAGGGTGGACACTAGTCGATAGAGTGATGATTGTCGATGGGGGAACCCACCGATACACAACTACATAGGAGGCCACTATGGCAGTCAAGAATCCGTTCGGCAGGACCGTGGACCAATCCACGCCCCATGCCACCTATCGGAGCCCTGACGGCTCATGGGAATGGTTGGTTCTAAAGACCTACCAGCGCCCTGACATGGAGGATCAGTATTCACGCTGGTTCCTCGCCACGATGTCCCCGTTCCTCTACGGTTCTCACGAACTAGGAGATGGATACGCACGGGACATCAGGAATCAGGGAGTTCTCGTACCGGAAGAATCCACTCCTGAATGGGTGGAGGCTTACGGCGGGGACACCATGAGACTAGGTCCGTTCAATCTATTGACGGGCGAGGTGGTAGAACACACCCATGATGCAACCGGCAGGGCAATACCCGACGGCTACACCATGACGAGTGGAGAGATCACCCTCTAAGAAGTAGCGGGAGGGGGAGGGCGAAAGCCCTCCCCTTCTTCCCTCCCCATCGTCCAATGGATAGGACGCCAGACTTTCAATCTGGAAATCCGGGTTCGATCCCCGGTGGGGGGACAAAGAGTCCCGCCGCTCAGGGGGACCCCTGTAAGAACGGGGCTACCTCGCCTATATCTATAACAGCCCCGCCTGTGTATTTAGAAGCGGGACCCCTACGGGGTTGGGGGGCCTTTCGGCCCCCCGTTCCCTAGTGGTGGATCAAAGCCACTCTACGAGATCGCCGTCAGCGATCTCTGAGTAGTCCAACCCTTCCGCGTCTGCGATTGCCTGCCACAGAGAATCCTCTGTGAGTGGCGCATCGGGATCGTGATGATCCTGCCATGTATCCTTCTTCGGATCCGGCATAGTGGATGCTCCTTCTAGGTTGTAGGTTATCGTTGGTATTCCCAGCGACAATCATCATCCTATCGTGCTGTGTCCACCCTTCCACCGGGAGGAAGGGTGGACACGGGTGGATAGAGTGGTAGCACAACCGAATAGAGAAGGAGCATGACATGCCGATCGACGTACATCCCGATGGTGGATTCACCATCACCGGGCCTAACGAAATCGAATGGGCACGCCGGATCACGGTGAAGCACGCTTTAGCCCTCGAAGTAAAGACAGGGCTAAAGCACCGTGCGAATATGTTCCGTCTTGCTAAGGACATTGTTCTTGCCCACGGGGTCACACCCAAGGGAACCAAGAAGGGTGTTCTTGCACAGATGGAAGAACTGTACCCGGCACGCTAACGAGTGGGGGAGGGGCTACGGCCTCTCCCCTTCTTGGCGTGCGTGGAAGAGCCCCGCCCCCAAGGTGGGAGAACTGGATAATCGGGGCTAGCCCGCCACCACCCTGTATAGCCCCGCTGCGCTGGTTGTCCTGTTAGAAGCGGGACTAGGGGAGAGGGGAGGGCTTGCGCCCTCCCGACTCCTTACTTCGTGTAGTGCTTCGCTACTTCCTCGCGGAATCTGTTCCGGTCGTGATTCTCGTTATCATCCTCGAACATCTGGATGAATGCGAAGGTAATCACATCCCACGGCCCGATCCCATTCTCTCCTAGGATCTTCGCCGCTCGTAGGTAGTGCTTCCGGCTCATAGCCATCTGTCTACTTCCTTCCCTATTTGGTTGTGATCTCACTCTATCCCCTAGTGTCCACCCTTCCACCGGGTGGGAGGGTGGACACGGGTGGATAGGATGGTGGTTGTCGATGGGGATCACCTCATCGGCTCACAACTGAATAGGAGAATCCTATGGACTGGACAGTAGGGTGCTATGTAGATGGCACTCACGGTATCTACGGAATCTCTCACATGGTGCTCAATGTGCTGCCAGACTTCGCTACTGATGCGGAGAAGGTTCTGATGGCCAACTACCACGCGGGAGAAACTGATGTCTATTCCGATGAGGCTCAATGGACAGCGTTAGCGGTCGAAGATCGCTTTCGTGACCATCTAGAGACTCTGGGATTGACAGCCGACTGGATCGACGGCGAATTCTTCGTCATAGAGGAGGATTTGGAGTATGCCTAAGCATCCTGACGTAGTTGTCAATCTTGTGGGAGAGGATGGGAACGCTTTCGCGATTCTCGGCCGTGTTGAGAAGGCTCTGAGACGAGCCGGAATTGACAAGGACGAGCGCAAAGAGTTCCAATCCGAAGCCACCTCCGGAGACTACGACCACCTACTTCGAACGGTAATGGAGTGGGTGCTGGTAGATCGTGCAGACGAGACTGAGAACGATGGTCTGGTCTGGGACGAGGATTATCAGGATTGGATCTAAGAAGTCGGGGAGGGCGAAAGCCCTCCCCTTCTTCGCGTCTAGGTTTGGGAGAAGTTCTCCCCTGCTTGGGGTGCGGAGAAGTCCCGCCGGGTGATGGGACAGTCTTAGAAGCGGGGCTTGCCGACTGGAACCAAAATAGCCCCGGCCCCGTATTTAGAAGCGGGGCGGGCGAGGGTGGGAGGGGGGGCTTTCGCCCCCCGTCCCTACTGAATTAGTCCTCGTCGTAGAACCACTCGGCGTCTAGGTAATCATCCTCGTGCGCCATGTCGTACTTGTTCTCCTCGTACCACATGAGTTCCGCATCCTCGTTCCAATGCGCGTAGTCGCTCACGGGCGGGATACCACGGGTCGTCATAATGACGGTCTCCATTCAGTTGTCATGCCAATAGGAAGATCCCATCGACAAGCACCATCATACCCACTAGTGTCCACCCTTCCACTCGGAGGAAGGGTGGACGCGGGCCGATAGGGTGGGGGTACACAACTGAATAGGAGACATGTATGTTCGGACCGAATTATCGGACTCCCGAGTCTGTCATGTACCGGCGGTCGATGATCGCCCATTACGTCCCTTGCGTAGAGTGTGCAACGGATGTATGCGGCGATTACGGCGTCGGCAAGGATCTATGCCGGTTCAATCACGAAGATTGTTCTGGTGGCGACCTGTATGACGACGGAGTGTTCTGTCACTACTGCCGATAAGGAGAATTACATGGAAGCGGTACCTGATTATGGATCCGAGACCTACGACGATTGGCAACGATCGTTCGGTTGGTACGGAAAACTGGTCTGCGAAGTAGTGGAACTGCTTCGCATAGATTCAATCAGCCCAGAACAGGGTGGTCGCATCTTCGCAGCGATTGAATTCGCTCAGAGGAAAAGCGGGTACTAAGAAGTTGGGGAGCCGAAAGGCTCCCCTTCTTCGCGTCTGGCGTGGAAGAGTCCCGCCCCCGACGGGGTGGACCCATGTGAGCGGGGCTAGGCGACTACAGCCTGTATAGCCCCGCTGCTTTATTTAGAAGCGGGGCGCCCTCGCGTGCGTGCGTGCGTGCGTGCGTGCGTGCGTGCGTGCGAACACGGGTAGAACCGCTAGAACTAGGGGGAGTGGAAGGGTGGACACGACAGGATAGGATGGTGTTTGTCGCTGAGAAGTACGGCGACAACCTACAACTGAATAGAAGGAGAAACCCTATGGCTGATCTACTGAGCAGGCCGGTGGAAACCTTGTCCTTTACGAAGCATGTCATTGAACGGATGATGGAACGTCGTAAGTGTGATCGCGAAACCGCGATCAACTTTATGGCAGACATTTACGTTCGACGGCCGATCGTGTATGGGAGCAAGCGTTTCCCCAGTCAACTCAAGATTCAGGACGCCGAGTTCGTACTTGCTTACGAACCGTCGGCCCATCTCATCGTCACGGTATTCATAAACGGATTCCTACAGGACGATGAGGAATTCGAACGCAAAAAGCGGGCGAATAGCCACAAGAACTAACTAATCGGGGGTTGCCCGCCTAAGGGTGGACAACCCCCGATAGTGTTAGTACCAGTAGCAACTACAAGGGTTGCTGCGACTACATAGGAGGCATTGTGGAAACACAAGCAACCGCCACATCGGGTATTACCTTCAAGGTCAACACCGAAGTCCTTGCGAGTGCGGGAGAAGCCACGGCTAACGCCGTGGTTGATGCCAAACACGCCTTGGACGCGGCGAAGGAAGCGTGGACTGAGGCTGAGAAGAACTTTCTCGCCTTGGGAGTCGATTCTTTCACCACATCGGACGGCAACACCGTCGATGTGATCCGCGGTGAGACTCGTTCGGTAGATGTTGACATTCTGACAGGGTTGGTTTCGGCCGATCTTCTGGACAGGGTGACCAGCATCACGGCGAGCATCGGTTCGTTGGACCGTGAGATCAAGGATGGCAGGACCACGGACGCAATCGTGGAATCGGCCATCACGCGGAAGGACAAGAAGCCTTTCGCGAAGGTCAAGTAAGGCAATACCCGAAGGATGGGGGGGCGAAAGCCCCCCCTCCCCTTAGGGTGAGAGAAGGGTACTAGGGACAGTTTGACCGCTGTTTGTTCTAGGCTGAGGCGTGAGCCTACCGGTCACTCTCTCACCCGCCCTACGGGGGTGAAATGGTTTCGCCCCATGTGAAAGCCGCATGTCGGAACGCATGGGTACACGGGTTCGATTCCCGTCACCTCCACGAAGAAGGGTGTACGCACACCGTGGAAATTGCAGCGGGTGTTTTGCCTAGCCGTGCGTGAAGTATCTTCGAGAAGAAGCGCCGAAACTACCGGGTATATCCGGTTAGGTGGCACCCTTCTTCGCTACTTGCCCGCAGGCAAGATAGTCCCGTGCTAGAAAGCACGGGTGGAAAAGCCCCGCCAGTTGACCAGCCGCTTAGGATGCGGGGCGTGCGAGGTTACTTGGGCATTAGAAGCGGGACTCACCTGCTGGATGTGCGGGAAGGAGGGGGGACAGTGGTCATGGCAGCACCGATTCCTGTCTGGTGGAAGGGTGGACACTAGGGGATAGCATGGTGTTTGTCGCTGAGAAGCGGCACCCACAACAGAATAGAAGGAGACAACATGGACACCATTCCGGCAACGGACATGGTTACCATCCGAATCCCGTTCCGCCTAGCCTGTGCTATTGAAAGCGCGTTGGATATGGCACGATGCGGGGTGACGATCACCGATGTTGGTCACAAGCGACAGATTGCTACAGCAATGGATCTGATTACTGAGGCTATCCTAGATGGCTAAGGAAGAAGGATTCACGGCTAGACGGATCTGTGTGGAATGTGATCGGTCATTCAATCTGTTCGACGCGGATGACGCGAACGAATGGTTCTACGGCCACGATTGCGAGGCTATCTGATGACCATGTTCGACGTATGTGAACAATGTTGCGAACAATCTGCAACGGTTTACGCGATGGACAGACTCGCCGGTGGATGGGGCGGTAGATACTGTGAACCTTGTGCGAAAGCATTGGGCTTTCAGATTACCGACCGATTGCCGACCTAATATCGGGGAGGGGGTTCCACCTAACGAGAACCCCCTTCCCTAGATGGAGGAAGGGTGGACACGGCACGATAGATTAGTAAGCACAATACTTACCCTGCAATACCCACAACTGAATAGAAGGAGAATTATGCCAAACTGGTGTAGCAACACGACGACCGTCTACGGATCGGTTGATAATCTCACGAAATTTGTTGAGAGTGTCAAGTGCGATGAACGTAGCGACGAAGTGGCCACGGATCGTGGTGCATTTCCAGAGGCGCGAATCTTCGACAAATTGCTACCGTTTCCCGAGAACGGACACGCAACTACCCCCAGTGGTGGATGCAACGTGTTCGCGGCAGAGGATGAAACAGCGGGAACAATCGACGGCTACCAATGGGCCTTGGATAACTGGGGCACCAAATGGGGCGACTGCAACACGCGGTACGAAGTTTCACCTACTCATGTGACGTTCTATTACGACACAGCGTGGGCGCCATCGAATTGGACACAGATTGCGGCGATGTATCCCGATCTCACCTTCGTCACGAAGTATGAGGAAAGTGGAATGGGATTCTGTGGTGCATGGGCATGGACTAAGGGAAAGGATGTTTACGACTTTACGGTCGAAAGCAACAATCCTATCTATCCTGAGCATCCAGACTTCGACGAGGATGGCGAGATTGACGATGCCATGTACGACGGATACCTAAACGCCATGAGCGATTTGCTCAGTTTGTTGGAATCACAGGCCGAATGGGCATGTGGTATTCCACCGAACGACAAGGAAATGCGAAAGATCAACAAGGACATGGTCGCAAGAAGCGGCTAGATCGTGGGTAATACGGGGGGGCTACGGCCCCCCCTTCCCTGAAATACCCACAATTGAATAAGGAGAGACATGGTTGAGCGCAGAGATCGCGTTCGTTTAGTTTCTACGACTGATCCGTACACCAATCTGGTGCCGGGCAATCTGGGAACTGTCGATCGCGTTGACGATTTGGGCACAATTCACGTTCATTGGGATCAAGGTTCACGATTGGGTCTTGTTCCCGGCGAAGATGAATGGGCCACGCGTATGCCAAACGGGTCAGTAATCCCCGTAGGTATGAGCCACAAGCCGAGCATCAAGGTATGAAGTCAGAATCCATAAACTTTGATGTTCCGGCGGTTGCCATCCAAGGCAACCTGTCGGATGGCTTCCGAATCTTTGGACCATTTGAGACAATGGATGATGCGTCTGAGTGGTCTGACAGCCAACCGTCACCGATGCTATTCGGCATTGGTGATTGGTGGATAGCGACCTTGGAGTCAACAGACGAAAGCCTTCTCATTGAAGGACCAATCGTAGACTAAGCAGTACGGGTGGGGGGGGCGTAAGCCCCCCCGTCCACCCTCGGGTAGTCCCGTTCCCCGACGGGGATGCCCCGAGATGCGGGACTACCTACCTCTTTATGTAACGGGACTGACAGGGATACCCCTGTATAGCCCCGGCCCCCACCTTTTTGAAGCGGGACGCACGCGCACATACACGCGCGAGCGTGCGTGGATCGAACAGATGTTCGACTGGTGGAAGGGTGGACAAGGGTGGATAGGATGATGTTCTGCTGGTCGGGCAACCGGCTAGCAGGCTCTAGTGGAAGGGTGGACACGCTCCGATAGGGTGATGTTCTGTTGGTCGGGCAACCGACTGGCAGACATGCTCTGGAGGAAGGGTGGACACGCTCCGATAGAGTGATTGCATGGCGCTGGGGAACTAGCGTCATGGTGATACTTGACATAACAAATGACATGCGAATGGAGACAGCATGACTATGCAAAACAACCTCCCGCAATGTTGGCAGGACTTCTCAGATGTTCTGCTTGCGGGAATTGACCGGGTTATCCTTTATGGACCGCCGGGAACCGGTAAGACCTTTGCGGGTCTTAACAACGGTACCGACGATTCCGGTGCATGGCGGTTGGTCTGCACCGAAGACATGACGAACTTCGACGTAACTGGTGGGTTTTTGCCCGACAGGGACGGCGCGTTCAAATGGAACGATGGTGCTGCCATTAAAGCATGGCGTGGCAACGGAATTACTGGTGGTCGGCTCGTCGTAGACGAAATCGACAAGGCTGGTGGCGACGTTTTCGCGACATTGCTGGCAATGACCGATACTGTCGAATCGGCTAAGTGGGAAAATCCTGCAACCGGTCGGATAGAGATTCCTCGCGAGGGTTTCAGTGTGGTGATGACTACCAACATTGAAAACATGGAGGAATTGCCGACGGCTTTGAAGGACCGTTTCCCGTGTTCGATCCGCATTAATGAGCCACATCCGGATTCCTTGGATTCGTTGCCTAGCAACATTCGGGAATATGCCCGGAAGATGGCTGATGCTGGTGACCGTCGAATCAGTTTGCGTCAGTTCTACGCCTACGGACAACTTAACCGTATCCACGGCGATGAACGGGCAGCCAATCTGATCTTCGGCAACCGTGCGGAGAGTTTCTTGGACGCGATTCGTATCGATACCGTCTAACCGGTCAACCCGGTCGGGGGGGCGCAAGCCCCCCCACCCCTTACATCATCGGACTTAAAGGAGATTGATGATGAGTCATTTGAAAACTGAATATGCACAGGACCTGCGTCCTTTGCCGGAACTAATCCGGCGTGGGGACGGAGCGAACGACGAGCCTGCCGAATGGGTCATTGACCCATGCGCCGCAGAGCGAGGCGTTCCACGGACCGCGGTGCTTCTCAGGCACATGGTGACACCGATTCAGAACTTTGATCTGGACCGGATAATCCGTGCGCATGAGATGATGCACGCGAAGGTGTCACCGGGCGACCGGTCACCTTGGCTGGATCGACGCATCGCATCCGAACGGGCGTTGGTGTGCGCCGAAGAACTGAGGGTTAACTTCCTTGTCGAAAAGGCAGGGTTTGACCTTGAGCATCTTGAGGACGGCACCGAAATGAACGCCGGGGAACGCATCGCACAGCGTGGCGACTGGGCCGAAGCGGTCTACTTCACGGCCTGTATCTCAGGAACCGGTGGTATTAACAAATACCTCACCGGAATCCGGAGGCACAAGCCGGGATGGGGACCACGCCTCAGACGGATTCACCAGTTAGTTCAGAAAGAACTACGGAGAATCTGGAAAGAGGATCGGTACAGTCTGACCAGCACGCGAACCGTGTCAGGAGTCATGGACCCGGAGAATGAACTCATTGAGGGATTTCTCCATACGGAACAGATTGCTGAATACTTGGACCGTCTGGCCGATCCCGGGAGCGATCCCGAAAAGGAAGAAGAATCCGAACAGGGTTCGGACGCCAACGGCGAAGACGGCGAAGACGGCGAGCGTGAGCGTGGAGATGCGCCGGGTACGAACGATGGCGAGGAGGGTGATGCTCCAATATCTAAGCAAGATTTGGAGAAGCACAAACCGAACCGGGCGTCGGACTCAGGAACATGGGCACAGTTGAACGTGAAGACACAGAACCTCACCCGGCATGTACCGGGTGGACTGGGGAAGCGTCGGATCGCCACCAACATGGGCCGAAATCCACGCCGAATCGCAAGGTATCTCACCGATCCGCAGAAGCGAATCTTTGACCGGAAGGTCAAGGGCAACGGCGGAGTGGTGCTGATTGACTACAGCGGTTCGATGGCCTTGTCTGAGAAGGATGTGTTGGACATCATGGAAGCAGCCCCCGGTTGCACCGTGGCGTGCTACACGACCAACTCAATGGACAAGGACGGCAAGCCGAACTGTTGGATTCTGGGAGAGAAGGGTCGAATGACCACAGCGATCCCGAACTCACGCGGAGGCAACGGGGTAGATCATCCCGCCTTGGTGTGGGCAATCCAGCAGAAGCAACGTCGAAATGCACCCGTCGTATGGGTAACCGATGGTGGAGTCATTCCACCACATCAGGGTTACAGCGATACGTTGGGTATGCAATGCATCAAGACTTGTCTCAAGTCGAAGGTGCTCATCCGCCGGGATGTGGAAGATGCAGTCGAACTGCTAACCGACCTTGCTACTGGCAAGCCGGTCAAGCAGTGGTGGCCGCGATACTTCCGCACCTCATACAAGCGGATGACAGGCGTTGACTTGACCGCCGGGACCTGAGCATATTCGGGGGGGGCTTCGGCCCCCCCCACCCCCTTCGCCGCCCCCGGGCGGCTGACTATCAAAATAGGAGAAACAATTGAATAAGACAGCAGTATCTCAGGATGTGGAGTTCGTCGGGCATGTGTCCGTCGATTCCGGTCAGGTCATGGTCATCGATCCTTGCTACGTCTTGGACGGCGAACATAATGAGGCTCCCGAATACGATCCCAGCGATGGGAAGGTATGCGGTTACGGCCATCCATGCGAGGTCACCTTGTCGGATAAGCGTCATGGAGAGTTTATGGCTAAGGGCTTTGCCAGCGCCGTTGCCTCCAGTTCTGGCTACGGGGATGGGAACTATCCCGTCTACGCAGTCAAGAACGAGGACGGACGGGTGGTCGAACTGACCATCTACTTCGACGAAGATCCTCACACGGGCGATGTTTCGGCAGCAGCCCAGATAATGAAGGGCTAATTGATGGGGGGCTTCGGCCCCCCGTCCCCCTTCGCCGCTCGACAAGCGGCCAGCAAGTGAAATACATCGACAATTTAAGGAGAACAATGAGCCAATCAGACATTACTCATGGACCCAACGTAAAACACACCATAATGGTGGGTGATACGAAGGTGATCTTCGATCTTCCCACATCTAAAGGCATCATCAATGATGTTGATGTGGACGAGGAGACAGGATTGTGTTGGGACATTGAGGAGATGACGGACTAGACCGCCGGGGACTGGAGTTTTATCAGTCTCCTTCTCCGGTCCTCCGCGAGCGGGGGGGCTTCGGCCCCCTCGCCCCCCTATATAGCCCCGGAATTCTAGCCATGCAGGTTGGAATCTGGGAGTGAGTTGATATAATGGAAGGCTATGGATGATATAAACATGAACAATCCTATAGAAGAATGGGACGGTGACTGGGACGAAGCGTTAACAAATCTTTCTGATAAAGAGAAAGGTGACGCAAACTTCGAAGTCATCGCCTCCCGGGTATCGAAAGTCGTCAAAGATTGGCTGAAGTCGCCAGTCTGGGCGGCAACCGGTGGCCCGGATGAACCAATGCATATTGGTTCTTCAGAGTTTGACAATGCAAAAAAGACACATTTAGGTGAAGTGGCCGCTGTACCGGTCCTCGGCTTATTGTCGATGCTATGTGTTCAGAGTGAAGTGCGTCTTGATCCAAAGGTAATCTTTGAGAACAAGAAACTCATTCTTGAATGTGTGGAATCCATGATGGTTGAAGGCGTACTGATGGCCAACTCGTCTGATTGGTGTGAACAGATGGACACCGCCTTGGGTGATGTGAGAGAGTCCCGATGGATTCCATTGGCTTACAGCCCAAGCGATGACGTAATCAAACTGCGGGACGAACCGACCGAAGGGGAGGAAAGTCCCGGCGTTACTGAAGCATGATGCGGCAGTGGCCACAAAATTCAATAGATCCGTGGAACTCTGGGTCAGTTCTTTCTCGTTCACACGGGTAAGGCTTACCGCAGGGTTCCAGAACTGTTTCCCCCGTTAGATATTGTCTAAGAATATTGACGCGTGTGGGGATCGGGGCGGCAGGCGGAGGAGGTTCGGGTAAACCTCGGGCCTCCTCCAATGCCTGTCTTATTATTATGCCGCACCACTCGTTCATGGATACCCCCAGACTCTCGCAATGTTCTGCTAATTCGTTGCGAAGGCGGCCCGGGAGATGCATCGTCGTCTGAACTGATGCATGATCTGGGTATTTCTTAGGGATTGCCACGATCTTTTCCTCTTCAGGTTGCTATTCGAAGGTTAGTACCGTATACTACTTGGCCTTGTTGAAATACATACTCTTATGGGGGTATCGAATCCGTTGAAGATTTGAACAAAACCCCGATAGCCTTCAGGAATCCGATGTCGGCGATGTCCATTCCGGGCTACGGTCTGATGTCCCTTCTGAATTCGTTGAAGATTTGAACAGGTCCACCTGCCCACATCGGAATTAGCACGAGAAACTCTCGAAGTCAAGAGCACACTCCTCGACAACCCTTTTGAAAACATCAAAGATTTGCACAACACGACCCGAGGAGACTCCGGCTGCGACTACTAATCGTCCCTTTGAACCAGAGATATAAGGTATTCGGTAACGGTGAGGTCATACTCAGCCGCCCGATCAATCATCTGGTTCTTAATTTCAGCAGGAATCCGTACAGTAAGAGTCGTTGAACTCCCATCCTTTGCACGTTTCGGGGGTCGGCCCGTCTTCGGATGGATGGCTTCCGTATAATCTGACATAACTGAAGTTTACTCTTTCCTGTAGCGGCAACCTGTACGAATCCTTGAAAGATTTTAACAGACACCCTGATAGCACCTTTGCTGGAATCACCCTAACAACTGAATATACTAGAAGAAGGTGCTTGACATGATGATCTCCGGGTCACTACGATACCAAATGTTGTAGCCGTGGAACATCATGCGGGTTTCCCTCCTCTCTCCCCGCAAGGTGCGGTCCTCCCCGGCTGCTTCGGTTGGGCAGGGCCGGGGCTTGATTGCCGAATTAGAGTAGGCAAAAGAGTCCCGGCCTCGCTCGCGCTTAGGCTAAGGAGCGGGGCGCCTCAGGGCAGGGGGAGATAAAAAGCCCCGCCCGCTTTCCACCTGTGTGGCTATGCCGGGGCTAGCCCTCTCCCTGTCGTAAGTCGGCTAGTTTTATCCAGCCGACGACTCATACAGTTTCCGATTTGCAATTTCCCAGATGATCCTCCTTTTTCGGTATCGATACACTTGAACAAGTTGAAGTGTATCGATACCCGCACCGGAAACCAACCTCGCCCGGAAGAAACTTTCCGGCCGCCTCCGCCGAGCACCCCTCACGAATTCGCCAAGGATTTGAACAGGCATGAGAGTTTCCTCTCCTAGTTACGAACACCTGTAGGCGGTAGACTTACCCCCCCGTACTACTACACCAACAGCAGCACCTACTACTGGTAGCAGCAGCCACTACTACTAACAGTAGTTGTCCCTACTACTAACAGTAATAGTCCCTACTGCTGTAGCAGCAGCAATAACAAAAGAATTGCCCAAACAAAAAAATATCAACCACGCGCTCTTTTTTGTTTGTTTATTGGTGGGGTTTGTTTTGGGGGGTGGTTTGTTTTGTTGGGTAGTTTGGGAGGCTGTTGGCCCATAGCCACATGCATATTGGGTGGGATAGTAGGACGAGGATTAGTTTGGTCATTGGGGGTGTGTGGTTCTTCCGGTGGGTCCGTTTGGGTATTGGGGTGGTTGTCGTTTTGTTTTGTTTTGTTTGTTTGTTTTGGTGTGGAGTTTTTTGTGTTTCTTTTTTAGGAACCTTTGGGCTTGTTTGGTGGTTCGTTTCATCAGAAACCAAAACTTTCTCTCTCCCCTAGTAGGGGTTTCAGCGGATTTGAATTAGGTGGGGGTTTCGTAGGGATAGGATGCGCCGCTTTTGTTTCAGGCTGG
>Ga0206683_10000585_pt1 | contig 26253 bp, 25 predicted proteins | sample M280m12015metaG_FD_155483 | JGI IMG/M metagenome (GOLD analysis project Ga0206683, IMG submission 155483) | Ammonia-oxidizing marine archaeal communities from Monterey Bay, California, United States - M2 80m 12015 | ecosystem: Environmental > Aquatic > Marine > Intertidal zone | place: USA...
AGGAAACCGGGATAGAAGACTTCGTGATTGACGACTCTTGGAAGTCTAGAACCGAGTACACTTTCAGGCGAAAGGGGACAAAGATACCAAAGCAGGTTTTCTGGTACATCGCACATACGGAGGAAATCGAGGTCAATCTTTCAGAGGAGCACACGAGCTACCTGTGGCTGGATTTTGATAGTGCTGAGTCCATGGTCACATTTGAACAGGAGAAAGAGCTCCTCCGCTCCGCGAAAAGGCATATCCAACGATAGGCAGACCGGCCTGATCTACGGCCTCCATCCAAACAAGAAAGCAATTCCACCAATAATAATTACAATGAGAGGCAGCATATCAAATAATAATTTTAAAGTTGTCAGAAACTTACCCATTACTCTCAGAATGCGAGGCATGCCCGGATCATCAAAACCCCTGATGACCGTTTTATAGGATTCAATGTATTTAGTAAAAAAATCCACAGGGATTCACTCCCCGCGCTTCCCCAGGGGAGTCCATAGGACCTCTTCCTCATCAGACATTCTGGAAATCCACCTGCCTAGGACAAACATCCAGTCAGACAGCCTGTTCAGATAGCAGATTACCTCCGCTCTCACGGATCCTTCACCTTCTGAACCACGCAAAGAGCAAGCATGCCTCTCAGCCCTTCTGGCAACGGTTCTGGCAACGTGCAGAGTGGCTACAGGCGCAGACCCAGTCGGCATAACGAACGACTCCAGAGGCTCTAGGTCTTCAAGCCAAGAATCCATCTCTGCCACCAATTTGTCACATTCGGCCATTCCAACCAGTGCCATTTGAGCAGGCAGCATTCCCGGCGTGCACGCGCACTCCCCTCCGACATCGAAAAGCTCCTGTTGCACCCTTCCTAGGACCTGGTCAACCGCTCTTTTCGATCCATCGGGCAATCCGCCTCCCCTGTTGAGCTCCATTCTGACCACCCCGATCTGGGAGTTCACCTCGTCAATGGTTCCATAGAGCCTTACTCGGGGATGCTCCTTCCCGACTCTAGATCCGTCCAGCAGTCCTGTTTCACCGCCATCCCCGGCCCCAGTGTGCACCTTCGTAATACGGACCATCTGGTCCCGCGACGGGGCTTCGTGATATCAACGTCCCTAAGTCACAATTTATCCAACGACTCTTGAATCGCTACTCTCCAAGATTCGTCTACAGACTCCCAGCCACCCAGTTTCTCCAATTCGTTTGAATGATGAGACTCTTGGGCCGAATCTCCCTTGTGTCGATGGATCATTGAAAGTGCCGCATGGCTCATCGCCGTTAGCCATTGATCCTCAGCATCCCACGATTTCTCAAAGTGCGAGATTGCCCCATGCGGACCATCGATAAGCCCCCTTCTGATTTGCCTGAGGCCAGACTTGGACCAAGAGAGTCCCTTTACACCTACGACCAACCCTCTGAATGCCAGGTATATCTCCAGCATCACAAGCAGGGATGCCAGTATGAACGAACCAACCTGCTCCCACTGCGCAGACTCGGCCCACCTGTCAGAGAGAAGACTAATCATTCCCACGCACATTAGAATTCCTCCAAAGGGAGCCAATAGTACATCCTTGTGAGTCACTGCCATGTGCCTTACCCCGACGACAACCCCAAGCCCCCCTACCAAGGCAGCAGTGATGGCGGGGACGGAGTCTGAAGTGGAACGAGGAGCGGTGCTAGAAATCCAAAGAACCACAGCGATAAGAATTAGAAGACATGCAAACCTACTGCTGACTTCTGGAAAGGGCTGATGCCTGCTGTAGGAAATAATTCCAATCCCTACGACAACAAACAAACCAATCCAGAACCACATGCGAATCACTCCGTTTCGAAACCGCCCTTCCATCCAGGCTCCCAAAAGCCCTCATCATCAAGCCACTTGATCCACTCATCCTCATCGGCCCTCAGTAGTCTGAAGGCCCTCCTCTCAAGTCCCTGCAGTAGGGTATCACCGAGGTCTCCCTTCCGATGTGCATCATTCCACTCAACCTGCATCTCCCTGATTCTGCTTTGTCCGGTGGTGGGATTCTCGTAGTTCTTCTCACAAATCTCCCTGAGGTCCTGGATCCAAGCCCTAGCTCCCCTCATATGGGGGTCATTACCCACGAGTTTGCGAGTCTTACCAAACGGCCACCACCCCATCTCAGTCAACCCCTCGGCGTCGCCCCACTTTCTTGATGCTTGCGAACCCCTCAAGGATGACGCCCCCTTCACAGATTCATGGCTCGCGTAGTCGTTCACCTCCATGGCAAGCCCAAGGACGTTGGAGCCAGAAACATGATCGAGATGTATGCCCAGAGGATTTCATCCTATGGCGCCGGAGTCGTGTTTCACCCAGGAAGGCAGACCGCGTTACAATTTGAGGAGAGAATAAGCTCTATCGATGGAGATGTAATGATTCTCGACGAGGCCGGACAACAGATGACCAGCAAGGAATTCGCCGGAGTCATACAAGGAACAACAATCTCCGGGAGAACGCTAAATTTGATTGTCGGGCCAGCGGACGGATTCTCATCGACCATCAAGGACAGGTTCTCATCAATATCGCTCTCAATGATGACTTACCCCCACGAAATAGCTGCTGTGATGTTATTGGAACAAGTATACAGGGCCTACGAAATCAATCACGGGTCCCCCTATCACCGTGAATGATACTGAAACGACTCCCTGATACTATCTCCGAATATCGGGGCGTTCCTTCATAAGTAGAACCAGACTATCAAAGACATCTAGGTGGTCGAATGACAGTTGGAACCGATAATGGAAATAAGAAAGGAGAGCCAAGGAAGGCTTTCTCAGCGGTAATGATGGTAGCCATAATGCTCTTCAGCACGCAGATGTACTCATTCCAGGATTTTGAGAAATATGACGAAGAGGAGTCTGTATGGGGCGATGTGGCGAAGAGAACCGCATTCCAGCAAATAGGACAGGCCGAGGGCCCAATGCCAGGGGGCTCCCAAGGCCAGCCCGCAGCCGAGAATCCATTCCAGCACGAGCATTTCCTCAACCCATCCTATCACGACCCAATGTCGGTATATGGCCAGGTCTCAGACCCCTCTGCATTGAACCTAGACTCCAGCTATGGGTTCTTTCTCGAGGAGACAAACGCCGAGGACCACGACAACGATGGCATAGATGATTTGAATGACCTCGATGACGACAATGATGGAATCAACGACCTGATAGAGATGTTCGATGGATGCATAGGCACGCATCAGTTTGACCACGACAACGACGGCGTCCTTGACGAATTTGATTGGGACGACGACAACGACGGAATACTAGAGGGCCCAATTGACTATTCCCAAGGGGCAGACCCAAGGAACGTCTCGATGGATCGATATGTAGAACCCACAACAGTTCACCCATGGACAGGAACGCCAGTTGGGGTGGGCTACCGTGTGGACCAGAACCCGATGGACCACGACAACGACGGTGTCACCGATGACGATACCGATGGCGCGGGTCCGGACTCCTACGACGAGGATGACGACAACGATGCAAGAATAGACCAATTCGTCTGGCCCTGCGACTTCGACCAAGACGGCATTCAGGACTATTTCGATGACGACGACGACAACGATGGTGTCGTAGACTTGTGGGATGAGAATCCCTGGGACCATCTCCAGTATGGCAACATCTCGACCTCCGCAACATTATGGGACGATGCCAGAGTGGTTGCCAACACCTCATACATGGATTACGTCGGTGGCGTGGACTTCGTCGAGAGGGAGAAGGCATGGCACCCGAAAAACGGAACACAGGCCTTCACCGAGATTTTCGATGGTGATCTGGATGGCGATGGAATACCAAACTTCCTAGATCCCGACAACGACAACGACGGAACGCCCGACTCGGCTGATACAGACGACGACAACGACGGACTAGCAGACATGTACGACGTTGACGACGACAACGACGGTGTCCCCGACACCTGCCTCCAAACAGACACCAATGGAGATGGCAACGGAGACTACCCCGTCAACCACAACATCACAACCCCAGGAAGGGAATGCGAAATCGACTATGACCGAGATCTCGATGACGACAGGTACCGGCCAATAGACCAGGACTACGATTTGGTGTGGGACTGGTTAGATACCGATATGGGCGGCACTGAGTTCCCCGACAACCCAGTCGGCTCCCCAATAGCCATTCCAGGAAACATACCATTCGACCTAGATGACGATGGAGTCACCAACGAAGAAGATGCCTATATGAACGCCAGCGAGGACTTAGTGGCGACTTGGAATTGCCCCAGCCTTTCAAATCCAAACCCCGTTAACTCCGATCCCCGATGTTTCACAGAAAGAAAGTCATACACGGGAAACAACGACTGGGACGGAGACGGGATAAACAACTGGGAGGACGTCGATGACGACAACGATGGAATCCTTGATTGGCTAGACATAGATCCAAACTGCGATCTGGACGACGATAACGACCTTCACCTCCTCAATGGCTCCAAGTTCCGGGACGACGGGCCCAATGACATAGACACCGACGTCGATGGGGACGGACTCGCGAACGACGAGGACTGGGACGACGACAACGACGGACTTTCGGACTACTATGACCCAGATGATGGGAACTGCGGGTTCGTTGATTCAGACAACACCGACCCATTCACAGGCCAGTCATACTCACACAGCGATGGAGACGCGATAGATGGTTCGGACGACGGACAGATATACGCAGCAGACGTAGGGCACCCCTTCTACTGGAACCTCTCATGGATGTTCAATCCGTTCACAGTCGATAACAAGTTCGTACTCAACTACAATGGATACGATGACACTGCAGTGCCACTCACAAATGGAAAGGTGCCACAGATGTATTGGTATGTGCTGATGAAGTGGAGCCCGTGGAACGGTGGCAACTACTTTGACATCGACATCGACGGTGACTCCCTGATCAATGGCATAGACACTGACCAAGACGCGGACGGACTCCCCGATTGGTGGGACCAAGACGAAGGAAATGACGGGGTGCTCGACGTCAATGATCCAAAGATGGGCGGGTCATTCGACGACAACAGCTGCGGTTCCACCCTGATTTGGGCAGTCCTGTTCCAACAAGCCGAGAACCATGCATGCGGTCTGGCATACGCATGGCTCTACGGCTATCCCATAATGGACGCCACTCAATCAGGCCAGCAGATATACACAATACCCTACAGCACTAGGCCTGATCCAGACCAGGACGATGGGGCATACACAGGAAACAACTCTAACGGACAGTGGACATGCAACAAGAATTGCTTCTGGTTCACCTTTGACCCGGGGAGCAACCCCAGTCCCACAGCAGCCGTATCATACAATCAGATCAAGAACAACAGGGACCTTTTCATCGCTTACATTGGGCTGAATAATGGATTATTCCAATGGACAGCTGACAGCAATGCCAACTTCTTCCCAGACGAGGTCGCGGACTTGCTAAACAACGATGTAGACCCAGATGACGACTGTGGTGCCCCAGTGACAGGCAATATGGATCCCCAATGCATGTTCAATGACACTGCGGATTTGGACGACGACTTCGACGGAGTCTACGACCATTGGGACGTTGACGACGACAACGACGGGATATGGGACTACTTCGAGATTGACAGCAACGACGATCTAGATGACGATGCGGGAACGGAACCCCCCGGCTCATTCTTCACAGGCTCAAACTGCGACGACAACGACGACGATGGTACCGACACCGACCCAGACCAGGACGGATGGTATCAAGCGGTTTGGGATAAAGGAGTACTTGGACAGGGCCTGATGTCCCCCCAGTATTACGACGTGGACAACGACAACGACGGAATTCCAGATGGAGAGGACCCAGACGACGACAACAATGGAATTCTGGACTCCGAACAAGAACTCCTTTGCTTCGTTGGCGAGGAACAGAGCCCCTGGGACCACGACAACGACGGAATTCCGGATGGCAAGATGGAAGATGACTGGGACGCGGATGGTTTGGTTAACGTAATCGAACTGGCCGGCGCCACCCCCTTCATCTCACCCTGGGACCACGACAACGACGGACTCCGCGACGACATCGACGAGGACGACGACTCCGATGGCATGCTCGACGAGGACGAAGTAATGCTATGGCCCACAAGATTCGACTCAGAATCCACCAACCCATGGGATCACGATGACTTTGGAAACGGCTCCGGCTTAGCAAACCCATCTGATCCAAGCACCGGGCCGGATGCCATAGACAACGATGACGATGCAGACAACAGGACGGACGTTGACTGGGATCACCTGGAGGAGAACTGGAACCTTACCTCAGATTGGGACTCCGATAATGACGGGATACTCGACGAGGATGACAAGATTCCAACGAGGATCACCCTAACCGCGGACTCGGTTCTATGGCTAGACGCACTGTACCCCGCCAAGTTCAACGGAACGGTAAATTGGCTTGACCCAGTACAAGGGGTATTCACCCCAGCGCCTGACTTACCGGTCCAGGTCCATATCGATTGGGAGGTCAACGGCACGAAGGCCTTGGAGACAATCAATGTCCTCACAGACGAAAACGGAAACTTCGAGGTTGGCCAGTACCTATTCCCAGAGGACTTAGCAGTCGGGCCCAATACGACATACAACATCTATGCCGAAGTGACTGAGATGTTCATTCACGACGGTGCGACAACGGAGCCCGTTCCCGTGGAAGTCAGGGCGAACTCGACGATTGACTACGTAGCTTGGACCTACTTTAGGAGTGATGAGCAACCACTGTTCGTGGATTACAAGGTCCACTACGCAGCTGACTGGGATCGTGGAATTTTCGATAACAAACTCCCCTATGCACCGGTGTCATTCACAGTCTCGGGAGGACCATTCGGCAATACCACGCACCCCACTGTATTCGATGGATACGGATATGGCTACAGGGCTGACTCCGGGGGATGGGTGTCCCTGACATTCGTACAATCATCAGGCAGCCAAGGGATTTGGAAGCAGGTCCAGTGGAACTCGACGATGGACAACGGACCAGGAGCTGTACCGGGCGGCTATGAGGAGATCGTATGGGATGACTTCTCTAAGTCGCATAACGTGGTTGGGAGGTACAACTACACATCAACCAGCCTCCCCATCGGAGATTATGCGTTCATCGCATTCTCTAGGCCAGATCTCGGATCAGAGCTACCTTGGCCATACCTAGAGGGCAGCGACACCGAGACATTCTACATACGCTCGATGCATAGGATGTACGTCGAGGCAGACATCATCACGCCATCGACAAGGCCAGTCTACTTCTGGGACTCAACCCAGTTCACTGGCTCGTCCTTTGGAGCATGGAGGGCACTCTTCCACGCACCGTCGCTCTCAAACGCGAATATGGACTACTCCGAAGTTAGCCTTGGGAAACAGTACTCGATGCTGTGGGACGGAGACCCTCAGTCCCTGACGGGAGAGGCATCCAACCTGCGGCCATTCCTGTCCTCCAATGGCACACATTGGTTCATCGCGATGCAGAATGGTGGTGATTTCAACGTCCCTCCTTGTGGCCCAGTCGATCCACTAGACCCACAGAGTGAGGTGCGTTGCGAGATAGTTCCAGAGATGTTCACGGGCGAGACCCTGAGAGTAGTCGGTTCAGTTTGGAATCGTACCATGACTCCATGGCCCTATGACCCAATGGCACTACAAGTCGACGTAGATCACAACGGCATATTCGCCGGCTCAACAGAGACGGGATACGCAAGGGTCCCTGACATGGTCAATGGAGTGGCACAGTTCGATTACAATTGGACCTGGTACTCCCAGTATTCTGCCGGAGTTTATGGAATAAGGGCCGACTTTACCAATTCCAACTTCTACTTCACAGGAAACCAGACCACCGTTCTTGCACCAACCGGCGCCTATGTAAACGTCTCAGTAATAGGGACGACAGACTTCCAGTACAACACAATACCCAGACTGTATAGGGGTCAGAATGTCACCATAGAGGCTAGACTGATAGACAATGCGTATCAACCGGTCAGGGACGCTCCGATAAATTACACGTGGTCCGCCGACAATTCTGCAGGAGTGGCGATTACCGATAATAATGGCGTTTTCAAGGTCAATCTGACCATAGATGCATTCCACGAACTCGGGAACTTCTCACTTGGTTACACCTATCCTGGTGATCCATTCAGACAGGGAAGCACCTCTGACACATACCTATGGGTGGTTTCTCGTACATTCGTGAGCCTCCAGAGTACAACTCCAAACATAAGGCAGGCAGGCGATATCTGGGAGTTCTCGGGACAAGTTACCGATGACAACAGGACTGCGTTCGACAAGGATCTCGGACAGGCCCTGGATGGCTGTGATGACAATGGAGGAGAAGTCCTCTTAATCATGGAAGGTACTGATTTCGAAGACAGGACTCATCGGCAGATTATTGACACACTATGTCCGAACGCTGGAACAATTCACCATGAGATGCTACTCGATCCACAACTACTGCGTGACGATCCGAACTCGTTCCTGCCGGATGGATTTGGCCCCGTTAACGTGATACTGAGATTCGCCGAGAACCTCCCTCACGAGGGGTGCGAGCCCCTGGATCAGGAAATGCTGGCGACATCCGGAGCATGGGACCCATGCGCCCAGATTGTCAATAGCGATCACTACCGAAAGGTGATGCAATTCCAAGTCGACGGATTCAGCCTTATTGGAAGAACCGACTTATCCGTGGTAGACCAAATCGTATACACATCGGAAATTGACCCCACAACTGGGCAACCGATAGAAAAGCCGATGATAGTCACCGGCCAATTACAGGACGAGCTAGGTGCGAACCTTTCGAACAGGGCAATCAGAGTCACATACGAGATGGTAGATGCTGGCCTGGGCGTGGTTTCATGCCTCCCAGGAACAACCGATGCAAACGGATTATTCGACATCATCTGTCCTTTGACGGGAGTGCAGGCCGGACAGGCCAGAGTGAACATCCAGTTCAATTCCTACGAGAACAATGACAGATTCAGATACAGCAACGCTACGGCAACGAGAGTATTCCCCGTATTCTCCAACTCCACGACACAGATAATGGAGGTCGGACCATTCAGGTCGGACGTCGACACGTTCACCTTCCAGAACGGATCGGTGTTCCCTGTTCTATACCTGAAGGAGTCCTTCCACGTGGAGGCCCTGCTAACACAAGTCAATGGAAACCCGATTGGTGGCAAGTGCCTCAACATTTACATCAACCCGGAGACAAACACCAGGCCAATAGCCACCATGACAACCGAAGATGGAACTGGTTGGGTCAAATGGTTCTCAGGAGACCCGGATGACAACCCCAGCCGAAGAGGAGTCGAGCCAGATGGAGAGTCCCTCGAAGGCTTCCGCACACTACGCGTGGCTTACGAGCCCGAAAGGGAACTACCTGGCGGATGTCGAGCGGAGACTACGCCAGTTGTCAACAGCTCATTCATGGACATAGAGGTCCTGGTCAGGAGTAGAGTGGACATACTGCTGAAGAACCACTGGGCGGATCCCGTAGGTTACAACGTCGGTGAAAACATAACAGGCTCCGTGGCCATACTCAGAGACAGGCTAGATGTTGCAGTACTCGGCGAGACTGTGATATTCAGAATACAGTACTGGAACGGCTCCGGATATGTGAACACACAACCGATATATGACGTCACGAACGAGCAGGGCGTCGCGGACTTCCAATTCATGTATTCAGGAAACGACATCCCCGGACAGGTCGAATGCGATCAGGGTGGGCCATGTGCGGTCAACGGCCAATGGAGAGTCACGGTAGAGTTCCAAGGCTCGTCGTTCTTCCAGGAGGAGACACTCGAGAATACCCCTCTGATTAGGATGGATACCACCGTGGCAGAAGGGGAAACCAGCTTCTTCACAGCCCGAGTCACCGTAGTGCTTCTGATAGCCTTATCATTCGCAGTGCTGATTGGCGCCATAATGTACCGAAACTACGCCGAGAGAAGGCGAATTGAGATCATCAGAGGAATTCTGACAGACTCCCTGATGTCACTCAAGGCTTCGAACGACTACATCCAGACCATCTTCAACTGCTACAAGGACCTAGTCAGGTACTTCCGTTCTAGAGGGGCGATGAAGAAGGTGTACGAGACCACAAGGGAATTCGAGGACGCACTGAACTCGATGTTGGGTGGAATAGCACCGCCGGAGGACCTCGACGAGTTCTTCGCCCTATTCGAGGAAGCAAGGTACTCAGACCACGAAATCGGCTCAGACCAGAGAGACCGCGCGATAGCCACGTTGCAGTCAATCGTCGGCCATATGACGTCATCTCTTGGAGACAGCATGCTCCTGAGGACATCGGCCAACGAGTCAGAAATGTACAGTTCTGTAACAAAGGCAGGGGAGTTTGTAGACTCAGAAGGGCAGGTAAGGCTGGCCGGAGTGGACGAAGACAACCCTGATGACAACTTCAGGATCTGATCCGAAGGAGACGCCTGCCAGAGGTATTCGGCCCTTTGGCCGGATTCGCACGCCCCTACGGGGCGCCCGCAGCATTCATAACACGGCCTCAGGTGGCGCGCCTACCCAAGGAACGTCGAGGGAGTCATATGAGCAATCTGAACAGAAAGACCAACCAGTCCCTTGTCGCCTTAATTGGCGACTTGAAGGAGCAGAGCAGGTCCACCGGTTCGGCACTGTGGCGAGACGTGGCGCTTAGGCTGGAAACCAGTCGAAGCAATTGGGCTGAACCGAACCTAAGCCGCCTTTCCAGGCACGCGGGCAACGAGAAAATGATACTCGTACCCGGCAAGTTACTTGGAAGCGGGGACGTGGAAGGAAAGCCCAGCGTCGCCGCATACAGTGTCAGCGCCGGAGCTAGGACCAAGATCGAGGATGCAGGAGGACGCGTCCTGACCATCAGGGAATTGATGAAGGAGAACCCTGAAGGCAAGGAGGTGAGGATACTTGGATAATCCAAGCACACTAGTCTTCGATGCCAGTGACAAGGTGCTAGGACGCCTTGCGAGCCACGTGGCTTCAGAGATGCTGACAGCACGGAAGAACGGCGGCCAGCAGAGGGTGATCATACTCAACGCAGAGAAGGCAATCGTTTCTGGTACCAGGAAGAGAGTATTGGGGAACTACAGGGCCAAGTACAAGCTCAACCACGCCAGAAAGGGACCATTCTTCCCAAGGATGCCAGATCAGATATTCAAGAGGACAGTAAGAGGCATGCTGCCATACCAGAAGAACAGCAGCGGCAGAAACTCCCTCCGCGACCTCAGGGTCATGATAGGGACGCCCTCTAACCTCAGTGGTGAAAATCTGCCCGACGGGCACGCATGGGGGGAAACCACAGGAATAGACAGACCACTACCTCTGAAGTTCGTCCGACTAGGCGAAATCAGCTCCGCACTTGGTGTGGACTCAACAAGATGGGAGGCTGAGTGAAATGGCTAGGAAGAAGAGCAAGAAGGTGTCAGTGAACACCAGTGGAAAGAGAAAGACCGCAGTTGCCCGAGCCACAGTAAGGAAGGGCAAGGGAAGGGTCAGAGTAAACGGAGAGCCAATCCACATCATGGGGCCAAGACTCGCACAGAGGAAGGCATTGGAGCCGGTGCAAATAGCCGAGGCGATGGACCGCCTCTCTGACGTTGACGTGGTAGTCGACGTCGAAGGCGGCGGACAAATGGGCCAGGTAGATGCGATTCGAACTGCAATAGCCCGAGGCCTAGTGAAATGGAACGGCGGAGCCGAAGGAGACGACGAGGAACTCCGGGACGAGTACCTAAGATTCGACAGAAGCCTGCTAGTGAACGATCCACGTCGTAAGGAACCCAAGCATCAAATGGGTCGCGGCGCACGGAAGAAGTGGCAGAAGTCGTACAGGTGAGGTGAAAAAAATGATTATTCCAGTAAGGTGTTGGAGCTGTGGAAAGGTAATCGCACATGCATATGAGGACTACAAGAAGGCCGTTGCCGGTGGAGAAGACCCCAGTAAGGCGATGGATGACGCAGGACTCGAGAGGTACTGCTGCAGAAGGATGTTCCTCGGGCACGTCGAGCTAATTGACGAAATCGCTCCGTTCAGCATCCCCAGAGAGCAGTAATCCCAGCGACAGGGCTTTGATGTGCGACTCTCGCGCACAGTTCCCACATGGGGCCTGTAGGTTAGCTTGGCCTATACTTCGCGGCTGGGGGTCGCGCGACCCAGGTTCAAATCCTGGCAGGCCCACCACATGCCGTCAAGCCTCGTCACACCGTCAATTTACACTACTTCGCCGAACAAAAACCGCAGGTTCAAGGGGGTGCCCCCCTCTCGAAATTCATGGTGGGAGAGCCCTCTGAAGGCCCCGGGGTGAGGGCACGCATCGAGGAGCTAGCAGAGCTCGTAGCATTCCACTCAGATCTCTACTACAATCAAGCCTCCCCCGAGATTACGGATGAAGAATTCGATGCAATTTGGGACCAGCTAAAATCACTAGACCCCAATCACCCACAGTTGATGAGAGTGGGCTCTGACCCACCTCCCGGATCAGTAAAGGTGGAACACGAGTTCCCTATGCGAAGCCTCGACAAGGCCACCAAAGAGGAGGAAGTCGCACACTTCGTTTCCCAGACAACCGCCCAGGGAAGGCGATTCGTCTGCCAGCCGAAGCTCGATGGTTCCGCTCTGTCCTTGGAGTACCGCAGAGGTAGATTAGTGAGAGCAGCAACTAGGGGAAACGGAACTAGGGGCGAGGACGTCACAGCAAACGCCCGACGAATTCCGAATGTCCCTGAGGCAATCTCGTGGAAGGGCGACTGCCATGTCAGGGGGGAGGTTGTCATGCCTCTGGAAATATTCAACACAAAATATTCTGAAATAGCCCCAAACCCACGTAATCTGGCAGCAGGCTCACTCAGGCAGAAGCACATCGACGCAGGAAAGGGCAAGGCAGAGGACCTCACATTCCTAGCCTATGGGGCAGAGTTCCCATCAGAATCAACTAGGCATCCGGATAGTCCGGAACCACCCCTCTCTTCATTTGACTCAGAGCTAATTTCCTGGTTGGAGTCAGTGGGCATTCAAGCCGCAGGAAACGAAGTAGTTTCGGCGGAAGGCGATGGAGAAATGACGGAAGCCATCTTGGAGGTAACAAGAAGGTGGACCGAAAACAGAGAGGGAGCAGCATGGGAGATAGATGGCGTCGTGATCAAGCTCGATAGACTGGATAAAAGAGACCTTCTGGGTATGACAGCCCATCACCCTAGATGGGCACTGGCATGGAAGTTCCCTCCCGAAGAAGCCACAACCGTACTAATGGGAGTGGAATGGCAGACCGGAAGGACAGGAAATGTCACGCCTGTATCCAGAGTCGCACCTGTGGTAGTATCGGGAGTCACCGTGGAGAGCACCACCCTACACAACCGTGGCGAAGTAGAGCGGCTCGGGGTGAAGATAGGAGACAAGGTAAGAATAGTGCGCAGAGGCGACGTAATCCCCAAAATTATCGAAGTCCTAGGGCCCGCTGTAGAGGCCGACCTCCAAGGCAGGAAGCATGCCGATGGAACACCATTCAAATCAGAACTTCCCGACAGTACCAGCGTAATTCTGCCCAAGGAATGCCCCAGGTGCCAGACCACTTTAGTCGAGGACGGCGCATTCATCAGGTGCATGAATCTCAACTGCCCGTCCCGGCTGGAAAGAACCATTCTTTATTGGTGCAGGAAGTTGGAAATGGATGGAATCGGAGAGAAGCTAGCAGAGCAACTTTGCTCTTCCGGGCTCGTTTCCAATCTGGCGGATCTATACAGGCTGGAAGAGAGCGACCTCTTGGGATTGGAAAGGATGGCCGAGAAATCGGCCGGAAACATCCTGGATGAGTTAGAGGCCAGCCGTTCCATGACTCTGAGCAAATTCATCTCAGCACTAGGGCTCCCTAGGATAGGCCCGGAAATCGCCGCGCTCGTGTGCTCCGAAGTAAGAACCATGGAGCAGTTGATGGATATGCTCGAGAACAGAGACCAATCAATACAGATGCTAATCTCCATCGATAGAATCGGAGAAACGGTAGCAGCCCTTCTGTTGGATGGAATATCCGAAAGAAAAGACGACATCATCAATCTACACTCCCATCTGGAAATCGTGGAAGAAGAGAAATCGGACAAGGAGGGCCCCCTGTCAGGCAGTACGTTCTGCATTACCGGGTCACTCAGCAGGCCAAGGAAAGAGATAGCACTCTCGATAAAATCAGAAGGTGGGAAGATAGTCTCTTCAGTATCTGGAAAGCTGGACTATCTGGTTGCAGGAGCATCCGCAGGAACGAAACTAGACAAGGCAAGCAGATTGGGTGTAAGGGTACTTTCAGAGGAGGATTTGGACAATCTGATGGGAGGGGCGATACTAGAGAACCTCCCTGAAGAGAGGCAATCAACCCTCGGAGAATTCTGACTACCCGTACATAGTGCTAGGCGGACTCACAACATCATTCTCTGAGTTCAGATTCAGGGCCATCATCTCCCTAATCTGAGCCTCAATCCTCTGTGCCTCCTCAAGTAGTGGCTCCGGATCAAGCTGAACTGCCGGTAAAAGACCGTCTAGGCACTCAATAATCCGTGCGGCAGCCCTAGCATCAGGAATCCCGCCCCCTCCGAATTCACCGCCAGATTCTGCTAGGATTGCCAGGGAATCAACTCTCCTCCTACGGCTTTCTCCGAGCATTACTCCTGTCATGCCGCCAACCACCCCCTGCTTGAGAAGAGGGGCACCGATCTCCTCCAGTATCCCCTTTGCCAATTTTGTTGATGCTATTCCGACAACTGAGTCAGGCGATTGATCCTCGTCAAAGATAGAGTGCTTCTGCCCCTCCCCATGTGCATAGGAATCGATCATTATCGACGTCCCTGCTCCAGAATCCTTCATCCAATCCAGAATCTTGCTGGCTATTGGAAGCTTAAGCTCTGGAGAAATTTGAATCTCGGAGGCGATCAAGATTACCTTGTCACATCTGTCGACAGTGCATATCGGCTCCCCGCCGTAGAAGCGCATGGGAGGGAGGGGCATGCCGTCCTGCACTAGGCATACAGGAGGAAGCCCCGGATGCCTGACTCCGCCGATCAACTCCAAACCCAATTTGTCTACAAGGAAGTGAGCCACAATGCTACTGACAAATCCAACTGACGGAAAGCAGTTGATGACCAATGCGCCCGATGCATCCGTTCCGGCATCAACGTCGATAACGGGCTCCGCGCTCATGGCCTCCAATGAACGCAAGTGCTTCTAACTCTTGGCCCACCCGCCATAGCATAAGCAAGCACCCGGGGACTCAATAATGGATGAAAACTTCGTCGCTCACCAATTATCTCCTTCATCATGGAGCAGGTATGAGGAATGCCCTAGGAAGTACTGGCTTTCTAGACAGAGATTGCCTAGGAAAGCCAGTATGCCTGCTGCTATGGGTACCGCAGTCCATAACTCGGTAGAAGACATCTGCAATCTCGATCTATCAGACAGGGACGACTCGGAGATTGGTTGGCTCCCACCAACATCCAAGGCAATTTTGGACCGTCACTGGGCTCTCGAGAAGGACGTATTTTTGGGCACTCCAAGACATCCCAGATGGAAGGATGAAATGATCACCAAGGCACATGATGGTCTTGTTGGCGCGCTAAACATCCTATTTTCAAAGGCAAGGATGGAAAAAATAGTATTTTCAGAGGTTTCCGTGTCGATGTGGAAAAACGTCCAGTCGATGGTCCTCGCCAATGAGGGGACGCTGGTCTCGGAATGTGGGAGGATGATGGGAAGGCTGGACTTGCTTATCGCCGACCTTGACGAAGAAGGAAAGTCGACAGGCTGGATAGTAGCCGACCTCAAAACAGGAAAGCCGCCAAAAATAGACCTAAACGAGAAAGTTAGCCGTCAACTCAGATTTTACAGGGACCTCATCAAGCAAAACAACCCTGACCATCCGCCGCTTCATGCCGAGGGATGGTATTCTGCAAACCAGACCGTACACAGGGCAGAAGGCCCCTCAGTACTCGATGATGCAATGATAGCATGGGAGGGGATGAGACATAGCGAAACCCCTCTTGAGGGAACCCCCGGCAATCAATCGTGCGGTTTCTGTGAGTGGAAGGCATGGTGCCCAACCTGGTGGGCGGCCCGTAGGGATGGAACCCTAGCACCGGGCGGAATTTTCAGAGACGAAGTAGTAAACCTGGTGAAATTCGACCCACAGTCAGGAGCCGCCCTTTTCGAGAGGGCCCCTCCTCTTGGAGACGAAGGCGAGGTAGGCAGGTCCGAACAGAAGTTCGGTGCACTTCTGAGGGACCAGGCACTTGTTCACATGAGGGAACTAAACGACTCCGGTCATGTAGGGCCCATATTCATTGGGAGCGCAAAGGCGGATGGGAAGGTCATGCATTTGGGAGATTGGTCCGAAGTCCTTCCATGGACCCCTTTACTCAAGTCAATTCGTGAGTGAGTCCACAACATCATCAAGGGTCCCTTCGAATTTTTCTGGATAACTTCTCATTATCTTCCAGAGAAGTAGTAGTGTGGCACCAGCGTCAGCATCAGCCCTGTGCGCCCTGTCCATCGGGATTCCAAATTTCTGACACAGGTCCCCGAGTCTGTGTCTGCCTGGAATCATCAAACGTCTCGAAATTACCAATGTGTCCAGTATGGCTCTGGGTATCGGTACTTCAACACCCGCTCTCATGCACTCCATCTCAAGGAACCTCCAGTCAAAACTCAATACATTATGCCCCACAATAACTGAATCTGCGATTGCCTCGGAGATGTCTTTGAGATGACTCTCGAAATTTTCCACGCCTCTGACATCCGAATCGGTTATCCCATGAACTTTCGTAGCATTTTGGGGAATTTTTCTTCCCGGGTGGACCAATGACTGGATATTGATGTGACTTCCATCTACATCACTCCCAACGAGTGCAAACTCCACAATTCTCTCGGATCTCGGATCAAAACCAGTGGTCTCCAGATCAAATCCTAGGACCTTCAGACCATCCAGAAACATCGGCACATGCATCCGGTCTACCGCTCCACCAATGAACCCTCTCAATCATGCTCCACACTTCGAAGCACCCAACAGCCATATGAGCAGAAGTCATTGCAGCAGCGCCGTGACCAATGCACCCAAGGCAGTTCTTTTTGCAATAATGATGATTATTGCCAGCCCCCTGTCTGGGTGCTCAGGATTAGGAGGCTCAGCCCCCAATGCAGAAGTCAATGCTGACCAGACGGAAATTAATGTTGGCGAAACAGTCAATTTCGATGCTAGAGAGTCTTCCACCCCGAATCCCACAATAATAGACGAATACCAGTGGAATTTCGGTGATGGAAATGAGAAGATAACCAAACAAGGAGTGGCTAGCCACACTTTCCTAACCCCCGGATACCATGATGTCAGGGTAACCATTCTGAATGATGCTGGCGAGACCGACAGAGCATCGGTCACCGTCTTCGTAAATTCGGCACCCACTGTTGTTCTGGAGATGCCGGGATACATCAGAGCGGGCGATACAGCGACATTGGATGCCAGCGAGTCATTTGACCCAGAGGGCGCAAGCATGGAGTTCATCTGGGACTTCAACGTCATGTCAGACTCCAACAACGACGGCGATCCATCCAATGACGCTGACTCAGTATCCCCGATAGCAGAACTGACGATAGAGAACTCTGGAAACAGGTCAGGCTCGATTACGGTGGTCGACGACAAGGGCGCAACCTCGACCACATATTGGTCACTAATGGTGACATCTAGGACCTTCAACGTAGTTTGGGAGGAACAGATACTGGATTACGAGTGGTCGGGATATCTGGAACAAGGACAATCATTCACCATCGAACACGAACCAGGAGCAGGAGCAAGAGTGATGCAGGTAAACGCCACACTCACATTGGCAAGGGACCTAATCCCAATAATGTGGCCGGAGGACAACTTCACACTCTCGATAGACATGCAGTCCGGCTGGAGCTCTTTCTCATCCACCCAACAGGACAACGTCACACAGAACTCGACTGCTATTATCGAAAGGGGAGAAATGAACTCTTATCCGAATAGCGGCTATACTGTCACATCCGACTCCAAGAGTGTACTGGAAGAAGCATTGTTGAATGAGGCAGGGGAGAGGTTTGGACAGGGAACATGGGAGTGGACGATAACTGCGGATCAATGCGATCCCGATTTGCCGGTGGACGATGTCGACCCAGACCAGGGTAACGATTGGCAGCTAACCGTCAGAGTAGTGGTGTTCGTCCTCAGACTCAGCGAAGTCGGCTCATGAGGACACACATCCCAGTGCGAAGTGCTTTGAACTCCGCTTATGTGGCACTACCATGGTCAAGTCGATGGAGATCACCAAGGTCACCATCCGAGAGAAGCTAGTCATCGACGCCAACGTGCTGATGGAGGACCCAAGGGATTACGACTTCTCACCGAGAGCCTCAATTGAAGGTAGCACCATCAGCCTACACAACGAGGGCGAAGAAGGCACTTCGACCAGCACCGAGCTCGACACCGAGCAAATGCAAATAGCCGAGAGGGATAGGGCATTCGAGCTCAGGGTCAAGTTCTCAGTCGAGGGAATGCACGGGATACTCACTCACAAGACGAAGAACGTGAAGGATGGCCCCAACTCAAAGAAGCTGGCCCAGCCACGATGGAAGACCGTGCTCCCAATCACCATGTAAATCCCCAAAACCGTCGGGGTTATACAGAAGCCGCGGGTCGAAAACGCGTTGGACCCATAGTGTAGCCTGGATATCACATGAGCTTGCGGAGCTTGTAACCCGTGTTCGAATCGCGGTGGGTCCGCCATTCCTCCCACCAGCCAATGGCATACGAGAGTAGATAACCAAACAATTTCGGCCCAAACCGTGCGATGCGCTTCTTTCCTCGCCCTCCTCCTGATGTCCGCGACTCTCGCTGGCTGTGCCGGCAATGACGCAACTGAGATTCCTGAGGATGCAACACCCGAGAACAATTCGGAGGGAGACGAGCCAAATGACGAAATTCCATTGCCCGATTGTGAGCTAAACAATAGCTGCTCCGAACCCGTAATATTCCCCGGCTGCTTGGATCAAGAAGCCCTCAATTTCGATGGCAATGCGACAGAGGACGACGGGTCCTGTGAATATGAGCAGCAGGAGCCGGAACCTACCTACATTCCTCCCTGCAACACAACCGCGTCCGATGGACTGAACTCAACCAGCAACCCAACAGAGTGGACGGAGATGCAGAATGGCCAATGGCTAGCAGTCGACGGCCTGACCGATGTCTCGTACGCCTCTATCGATTACGACGAAGAATCCGAAATCGTCGTGGATCACAGATTGGACTGGATGTGCGGATACACATATTCAGTAAAGATTCCACCAGCCTACAACTCAAGCTACTCCTATCCAATATTCTTGTACCTGCATGGAGGGGTATCCGACTCAGTCTTCTTCAACAACATGCTAACGAACAACTTCCACATGCCAGAGGATGACAGATACATCATTGTACGGCCTTCAAAGTTAGAACCAGATTGGGATCCAAAGAAGGTACTCGACGTTCTTGAGGACGTCAAATCGAATCTCAATGTTGACGATGACAGAGTCTACCTAACTGGATTGAGTATGGGGGGCCGGGGTACATTCATCGTGGCAGCAGCACTACCGGACTACTTTGCTGCCTTAATGCCTCTAAGCCCTCACCACGGACCCTACTCATACCTCCCATTAGCCGAAGAAGTCGCACACCTTCCGATATGGATGAGTCATGGGTCAGCAGATAACACATCATCCTACGAAATGGCAGCACAGATGGCCGAGAACCTAACAGAGTTGGGTGCCAATATAATATTTGAAACCGTGATTGATGGTGGCCATGGAGGGTGGTTCGTTATCTACATCGATTCCGTTGCAATGGAATGGATGCTATCCCATGTCAGGGACCAGTAAACCCTCCATAACAGCCTTCAACCGGAGCACCCCGCGAGTAGCATGGCCTTCGTCTCAGAGAGACGCATCGACTTCCCGATGGTAGATTTGGCCAAGATAGTCTACTACCCCAGATTTTGGGACCTGGCTCACAGGTTCTACGAGGAGTCGTGGGAGCACTCATGTGGGATGCACTACAACGATATCCTGAGCGAGCACCGAATAGCCTTCCCTCTGGTCCACAGCGAGGCGGAGTTCCTTCACCCACTCGCATATGGAGATACAGTGCAATGCACCATCACAACTCCGAGGATAGGCAACACGTCAATAGAGTGGAAATACGAGTTTAGGAATCAAGAGGGAACCCTCTGCTGGACAGCAAAGCAGGTCACTGTTTGCACTGACATGGATGAAGTCAAGTCAAAAATTCCAGTTCCAGAATGGATGAGATCGGGGTTGGAATCAAGAATGTCCCCTGAATAGTCACTCTCTCGGCCACTTCTTCTGAAGTGCCTTCAGCAAAGAATCATCCAATGTTGCATCCCAGTAGTTCGCATCCCTCCAAACCGCGTATCTGCCTCTTATCCCACGCATATCGGCCCCATCTAGCTTAGCACCTTGCATGTTAGAGAGCCCTAGCCTAGCTTTGATTAGACGCGCTCCACGCATATCGGCCCCATCCAGAGCCGCCTTCATCAGATTCGCACCCTTCAGAGAGGCACCCCTAAGATCCGCCCCTGAAAGGTCTGCCCCCTCAAGATCAGCCCCATCCAGAATCGCCCTCCTGAGATTGGCCCCTGAAAGCTCGGCTCCACGCAGATCCGCACCTATGTGGGAGGTGAAAGACCAGTCTATCGGTGAATCGCTCATGGTATTCCTCACATTGACAGGTCTTCGAGATGATCAAGTCCACTATCAGTGAGGACGACGAACCTATTCTTCTTAGGGCTCTCAGGCGGATAAGACAGCATTTCCCCCTCTATCATCCGGTTAATGTAGAGGGACAGGTTCCACTTCTCAACTTCTTCCTCGGTCCATTCACCAGTCTGGGAAACAAGCCTCCTAATTTCTCTGGGAGGGGTATCACGCTCCCTCTCGACATTCCTCAGATAATGTATTGAAGCCAGAATTACATCTGAGGTCTTGTCTACATTGCATGCGCCCAATAGTTGCTTGAACGAAGCCCCCCTCTCAGGAATACCGGCCATTTTCGCCCTCTCGGTAGCCTGTTCGATAGCCGCATCCCTTGACCTGCGGATCTTCGAGAGGGCCGATTGCCAAGTATCGGTCTTCAATATCTTGCTGAAGCTATCACTTACCTCTCCCAATTCCCCTGTCAGGTCAATCTCTTCCGAGCCCACTTTGATGTATATCCGTCCCATGGAATCGGATTCTTCTCCACTCATGCAATGACCCGGCAGGCAATACAATATCAAGTTATTATTTACCGTCATTCCTTAACAAACTCAGGAAAATGACCAATGAAATGCGGGCTACCATTAAATTGCCCAAAGCAGGGGCACGTACAATGAGCGAAGACTCGGGTGCGGGCTATCCATTGGTTCTGCACTCAGATGCGGACCCCTCGAAGCTGGGAGGTACCGCAATCTGTGGATTCTCGACAGTCGGATCAGTGGGCGTCATCGCAGCAACGCACCTGATCAAATCTATGGATTTGGGACCAATGGGTTCAGTGATGCATCCAAAGTTCCCAGCCATTGCACTAATCCATGACTCTGTGCCAAAGCACCCTGTCAGAGTGTATCAGGGAGATGGAATTGGAGTATTTACTGCCGAAATACAGTTTCCTCCCGAGAATGACGCTTACTTCGGAGAAACGGTTCTCGAGTGGTTCACAAAGGGCGGATTCGAGAGGTTGATCGTGATTGACGGAGTGGTTAGCAATGATTTGGGAATCAAGGAGGAAAGCGATCTGTGGGGGGTTTCGTCTACCTCATCAGGAAGGGACAAGTTGAACGATGCAGGAGTTCAGCAGATCCAACATGGAATAGTATCCGGTATCTCGGGTTACCTCATCGCCGAGGGCGAGAGAAGGGGCCTGGAAGTAACAGCTCTGTTGGCCGAGTGCAACCCGATGTACCCAGATGCCAGAGCGGCATTGATGGCTATTGACGGACTGAGCGAGATCCTTGACATGGAGATCCCCATCCAGGACCTTCTAGAAGACGCGCGCAACATAGAGGAGAGGGTCAGAGAGGCCTTCGAAAGAGCCCAGTCAACCGCCTTGCCAGCTCCCGGGCCTGACGACGACGACGTCCCTATGATTCATTGATCAGTAGAAGGGATTTGTTCCTGCAGCGTGATCCGTGGCATCGATAACTTCAGCGATTGAGGGAACGTGGTCCTTGATCATCGTCTCTACTCCCTGCTTCAGGGTGACGTCAGCCATACCGCATCCCTGGCACCCGCCTCCGAACACTATCACGGCCTTGCCATCCTCTACGCCCATCAGCTCAACGTGACCGCCGTGAGACGCAACTGCTGGGTTTACCTCGCTCTCGATAATGTCAGCGACTGCCTTGGATATCTCATCCATCCACAGGGGATTCGGGTTATCAAAGCTGAAACCTCCTCCCATCAGAGTCTCTTGGTAGTCAAGGGTGGTGCCATCTAGGTACTTTGCACTCCGAGGGTCAACGAAGACAACCATTCCATCCACTTCTACCTCCAAATCACCGTCTCTGCCATCGTTCTTCTCGATGAACTGCAAGTCGTACTGGAATCCGTCTTTGCCCCTTCCTGTAATTTCGACCCTGAGGCAGACCTCGCTTATCTCCTCGGTCGCTTCTGCGAAATGGTCCAACATTTCCTTCGCTTTGGGGCTGAAAATCAACATCGCGCTCAAACTCCGTACCATGCCGTCATTCTTCAAGGCTTGCTCAGGTATCACTATCACCCCGACTCCTCTCCTACGCACGTGGCCGGACCCGGTGTAACAGACAGGCTAGGCAGGCCTCTCCGGGATCTCAGAATTTCTGTGACCGATAGGTGCAACTTCCGATGCACATACTGCATGCCAAGGGAGGTTTTCGGCAAGGACTTCCCGTTCATGGAGCGCTCGCACATCATGACCTTCGAGGAAATAGACCGCTTGGTCGGAATTTTCGCATCACTGGGGGTGGAGAAGGTTCGCCTCACAGGGGGGGAGCCACTTCTCCGGAGGAATCTGCAGGAGTTAGTCTCGATGCTCTCAATGAGGGACATCGAGATTGCTATGACCACCAATGGGGTACTGTTGCCTAGATACGCACCCGCCCTTTCCGCCGCTGGGCTCGACAGAGTCACAGTCAGCCTCGATGCGATAGACGAGGCAACCTTCGCCGCAATCACCGACTCGGGCCACACCGTTGCTTCCGTTCTAGCAGGAATCGAGGCTGCCGAATCGGTTGGATTGGGACCTATCAAAATCAATACCGTGGTAAGGAGGGGATCCAACGAGGATGAGATATTGGATCTGGTGGAACGATTCTCAAGTAGGCAGATAGCAGTCCGTTTCATCGAATTCATGGATGTGGGAACCACAAACGGCTGGAGCATGGACGAGGTTGTAACTGCCGATGAAATAAGGAAGAGAATTGGGGCAGTGAAGCAAATACCACCTGATAGGAAAAGTGACGTGGCGAAGATATACCGCCTACCACAGGGCAACGAGGTCGGCATCATCACCAGTGTCACGGAACCATTCTGCAAGCAATGCACAAGAGCTAGGATTTCTGCAGATGGAAGGCTATTCACTTGCTTGTTCGCCAGTAGTGGGCTGGATCTCCTTACCCCCATGAGAGAAGGAATGTCGAACAGTGAAATAAAGTCACTAATAGAAGAAAGGTGGGAGAACCGCCAGGACCGCTATTCGGAACTCAGATCCGAGGAGACAAGGGGCAAAGAAAGAGTCGAGATGTCTTACATCGGGGGATGAAGGGACAAAGCTGCCTCAACCACCACGTCCCAAGGAGCATCGGTTCTTATTGACGGATTCCCATAATGGGTCAAGCCCGCCCTGAATCCCCCTTCCTCAAGGCAATCAGCCAGCAGTCTGGGACTGGGTGGACCAGGCATCTCAAGCCAACTAGAAAGGTCATCCACCACAATGTGGTGAGGCGAATCAATCACCCTGGACTCCTCTTCTAAGTTCCTCACACTCCTTGAAACCCTGCGCGACTCCCTTTCGAAATCCTTCTCCGACCATCCCGCTACATCCTCCTTGTCGTAAGAGGCCGTACACAAGGACAGTGCCCTCTCCTCGGTCATTGAGGACATCGCCCCCTCGTCTCCCATGTTTCCCACCCACAGTGGCCCAGAGACCCTCGCATCATCCCTAGTCACAGGATGGGAAAGCGGCAGCATGCAATTCATCGGCAATATCTCCAGAGACGTTTCAGGATGCAGGCCAGCGGCGATGGAAGCCCCGACCTCCTCGGCACTAGGTGAATATACCCTCCATCCGAGGTTATCCTCTACATCGCTAGCAGCCCCCTTCCTCTTTATCGTGCGAGCCGAAACACGTAGGTGGTGAGAGTCCCAGATGGACATCAACGGAACAATCGCCCTGTCATGCTTTGCAGCAGTCCTCGCGAGAGTCGCTAGAAGCACCCTCAAAGCCGAGTCATGCGCCAGTCCGTCAGTCCGAACCCTGGCCCCGTACCGTCTCAGCAGGGGTCCCTTGGAAGAGCCTGTCAATGCTGCCGTGTCGGTTGCGCTGACCTCAATTACAGCCCCTCTGGCCAATGACTGAACTGCTGTGTCCAAGAACGGAACCGGGGAACCATACGGGTCAATGTCCACCCAATGCCTCCCGTGGTTCAGTATCATTGCCCGCAAGTCGCCCCTTACTGCATTGAGCTCACCCTTTCCGTGGGACGGAGGAAACTCGAGGTGATTGCTGCGTGCCCAAGAGAGTGACTCATGATCCAGATCCCCCATCACCACATCCAGCCTCTCAGCACTCTCCGGAGGCAATTCGTTCAGCCACCTGCGCGCGCGGACCCCTGTTGCAGCCAAACCATCCAGGGCGTATATCGTTCCATCTCCCAGCATCCCGCTTTCAATTGCATGTTGTAGAAGTAGAACACTCCTAGTCCTGCTTCCGGCCATAGCCGGATTCAGGAAAGCACCACCTCCCTTCGTTGCAGGGCCTCGTCGCTCCTCATCGGGCTTCTCTGCTACTCTCATCAGCGTGCCCCCCTCGCGATGAACGACTCCTGGCCAACCCAATGGCACGTCTGACTCCACGAGCCCGCGACACGCTCATGACTCAAGGTATTGACGACAAAGAAATCAATAGTGATCGAACACAATTTGATCATTATTATGAGTGACCTTACGACCATTATCCACTATTTCCCCTACAATCCTGGATCCTGGGAGCCTTTCCGAGATCCAGTTACTTACTGAAACCGCGGAGTCCTTGGAGACCGCTATCGCCAAACCCATCCCCATATTGAAAGTCCTATGCATCTCCCTGTTGGCAACATCTCCAATCTCAGAAATCCAGCCAAACTCCGGGGGGACTGGCAGTGGATCCCCGATGTGCCAACCCAATGATTCGTGCAGACGAAGGAGGTTTGACAACCCACCTCCCGTGATGTGTGCTATGGCCTTGATATCGCCGACATCGCAAGGTCCGCCCCCATTTCTGCACTCATTGATCATATCGATAACCGGGTCGACGTAAATCCTAGTTGGGTTCAGTAGTACCTCACCAATACTCACATCTCCAGAGGCCCCAGGGAACCTTCTGACCTCTCTTCCAGGATGCCTAACATCGAATGGAGCCGGAGAATCCAGTGAAAGACCGGATCTCTCTATCACTGCTCTGACCAAGGTGTATCCATTGGAATGAATTCCACTGCTGGGCAGGCCAATGATGACATCCCCGACCTCCAAAGTCGCCCCTGTGATCTCCCCTCCCTCTGGGAACCATCCCAAGGCCGTCCCCGACATGTCCAGCTCCTTCACTATTCCAGGAAGGGTCGCGGTCTCCCCTCCTGCCAGAGTGACGCGAGCTATGGAACAAGCCTCCGAGAGCGAGAACCCGAGTGCTGAATGAACTGCTGGATCGGTCTCAGGCACAGCAATGTAATCGACGAAAGCCAATGGCTCCGCACCCACACAAATCAGGTCATTCACATTCATGGCCACACAATCTATCCCCACTCCCTCTAGCCTCCCGAGCTCATTCGCGATCTGCAGCTTGGATCCCACGCCATCAGTGGCGAGAGCAAGACGAGAGTCACCGAACTCGATAATTCCCCCGAAACCACCCGGAAGTGGGACGGGAGCGCCCCGAACGCCACTTTCTCTGCTCGAGGAAGACAGGGCGCCAATCAGGCTCGCTATGGCCCGTGACTC
>Ga0206683_10000587_pt1 | contig 26182 bp, 30 predicted proteins | sample M280m12015metaG_FD_155483 | JGI IMG/M metagenome (GOLD analysis project Ga0206683, IMG submission 155483) | Ammonia-oxidizing marine archaeal communities from Monterey Bay, California, United States - M2 80m 12015 | ecosystem: Environmental > Aquatic > Marine > Intertidal zone | place: USA...
TCTAGTTTCGGTTGACTGAACGCCTGTGAGCCATGTGCTCTCTTTGTGTAATCGTGAGCTAACATAGGTTTGAACTTGTCGTAAGAATCAACTTCTGATTCATATTCAAAATATTCTTTTTCTTCTTTCTTTTCCCACTTAGCTATAGCTTCTTTCTCAGCTTGTTCTGATGGAGAAGTCTCATTGACTTTTCCAATGTTTTTACCTTCAGTATACTTCCATTCAGAAGTTACCATTTTCCCACCTTGAATCCCAGCGACTGTTCTAAATCCTGGAGTTGAAACTCCGTGCCCTGTCCATTCAATATTGTATTCTCTAATTTTTCCATTAGAGTCTCTTTTGTATAGTGTATTTAATCTAAATATCATAATTATTTCGCGTCACAGTAAATTTCAAAAGGCCTCACCTTTCCCGTCAAGAATAGACTAAAGAAAGGGAGACGCGAGAAATTTAAAATAAGTCTTCTCCTTCATCTGGATTATTATAATCTTGGTTTTCAGCCATGATTGTTGACTCTTTAAGAAGTTCTTCTTCTTCTGATTCGTATGGATCAACATAATCAACTACTGGCTCAGCATCTACTTTAGTGTAGAGGTCCATGAAAGTAGCTTTCGTTTCAGAATCGAATCTTGAAACACACATTTCAATAGATTTCATTTTGTTGTTAAACATTTTGAAAGCTTGTGCTATGTGAACTAGTCTTCTAGTTGAGATCAATTCGTCAATAGCTCCTTCGAAAAATGATTTTCTGATTACATCAGCCCAAGTGACTAAGTTAGTCGCGAAGTCTTCGTGACCTTCAACTTCAAGTTTATCAAATTCTTTGATAAGAATTTTTTTCTCGATAGCGTTAGAAGGATATTCTTGTTCCATTGTAATTGAGAATCTTTCTAAGAAAGCTTCGTTTAAAACATTAGTTCCGATGAATCTTCCATCATCTGAACCTTTACCTTTTGTATTCGCTGTCGCGATTACTGTAAATCCATCAGCCGGTGAAACATACTCACCAGTTTTTTTGTTAAGATAACCTTTACCTTCAAGTATTGATTGAAGACACATAATTTTGTTAGACGCTAAATCAATTTCGTCAATCAGAAGAACGGCTCCTTTTCTCATAGCTTTGAGAACTGGACCTTCTCTGAAAACAATGTTTCCATCAACCAAAGTATTTGATCCGATTAGATCATCTTCATCAGTTTCGATTGTCACATTAACTCTGTAACATTCTCTTTTCAGTTTGGCACAAACTTGTTCTACCATCATTGTTTTACCATTTCCTGATAAACCAGTTATGAAAACTGGAAAGAACAATTCTGTAGTCAAGATTGTTTTTAAATCTTTAAAATGTCCGAATGGGACAAATTCGTTTATTATTTCAGGAACCACTGTAATATCATTTATGATATTTGGGGCTCCGATTGTTGTCACTCCTACTGGAAGATCAACCACATTATTTTGAACAGCGACTCCCGCCATTTCAAGTGAATATGTTCCATGACCTACTCTGAAGTCAGGTTTCGTCAACCAAGAAGGAAAAGGACAATTTGTCTCTTTGATCACATTCCTGATTTGTGAAGTTGAAAATTCAGACTGACCCGGATAAACTTCCGAAGCCGCGTCAATGAATTTTTCGTGTTGTTTTGTAATTTTAATCATATTTTCTCGCTTATTTCTCATTATATACATAGTATAACATTTTCGTACCTGCGGTTACAAGTATTAATTTTCATACTGCCATTTGTTGAACAAATTGATTTAGTATCACTCTTTGTTTCATCTTGTTATTACCTGCTTTAACTAAAGCATTCTTTAATTGACCTTTAGTAGCATCATCTTTAACTTGAAGTACATCTTCATCATAATTGATGTTAAGTTTCTTCTGGTTAATAACGATACTTAGATCATAATGTCCATCATCAAAAGATGTGGAGATTTTTGTAAATTCTTTTCTCTTTTTTTCAAATTCATCAGTCCAAGTATCCATTTTAGTTCCTGAGAATGAGGCGGCATCATATTTGAAACCGTTTCCTGTCGCATTTGATAAGTAGAACCCGATAGTTCTAACTCCGGCTGTTTCTTTTAACCATTTTAATAATGTTGATGTATTGTTTCCTTTAAATGTAACAGTCTTATTAAATTTTCTATCAACTAATTCTGAATTTCCTCTTTGAAATACTGAGTGACTAGAGCCGTCTGTTAATGCTATGAAACTCATTATGTCGATACCGTACTGAGCTTTAAACTCTGTTAAATAATCTCTCATGATCACTATTGTATGATCAAGAGGTGTACCACCAAGATGAAATCCACTAGTAACATAATAATCTTGATCGTAATTCCAATCAGATTTATAATTATCATAACACTGGTAAGGATTGTCTGTGCTGTGAGCTACTTGGAACCAATTTTCCAAAGCCTTTATAAAATCTGAATTTGACATTTTGTCTGATAACATTTCTAAGAGAGCCACACCACCTAGACTCCAAGTTTCAAAGTCTTGTGGAGTTTTTGTTGATTTTCCGAACATTCTATCTTGCATCCATTCTCTTTGAAGTTTTCTTCTTTTGTCTGAATCTTTCTCTTTATGAATATAATCAGGAAGTTGTCCTTTAATACCCGTGTTATAACTATCTGAGAATGCAAACACTCTAAAAGGTATTTGAATTCTTTTACAGAACATCGCTAACAACGCGGCTTGTTCTACAGTTGATCTAACTGTTCCACTCATGGATCCAGACCAGTCAACCGCCATTACAACTCCATGATTTTTTCCTTCAGGAGTTACTTGAACTCTATTGAAGATATCATCTTTAAGTTTATATAAAGCCAATTTGTCCATATTCAGTTCACCTGATTTGGCTCCATGACTTCTGTTATACGCGGCCGCGGCTTTCTTCATTTCAAATTCTTTGACCATGTAATTAACAATTTTTTTATTATTATCAGTAAAAGTTTTAACATATTTTTTAATATATTCTCTATTAAACTGTCCTTCAAGTTGTTCTTGAATCTTTTTATAACCTATTATGTATTCACTATATTTTATTTTACCAGGAAGATCATAATAAGCTGGCTCATTATAATAAGAGTCTTCATTTTTAAGAAGTGAACCTTCTTTTTCTCTGAATGATTCGTCAGTCTCAGATTTATTCATTTTGTCTTTAAGTTGTTCTTCTAGAGATTTTCCACCTTTTTTGTCTGAATCTTCTTCTTGATCTCCTTTACCTGAACCATCAGTTTCATCAGATTTTGAATCTTCATCTGATTCCTCAGAATCTTCATCTGATTCAGCTTTCGCGTCAGAACCTTCTTGGTCTGAATCTTCATCTGATTTTTCAGTTTCTACAGTCATGGAACCTGTACCGTCTTCTTGTTCGATATCCATATCTTCCATTAATTGTTTTAATTCTTCATCTGTTAATCCATCTAACATTGTTTGAGTTTCTTCTTGTTTAGTTTCAAAAAGTTCGATAGCTAATTCCATCACCTCTTTGAATGTCTCTAATGAATCACATCTTTTAATATAAACCATTTCTTCATCAGAAAATTTAACCTGAGCTTGAGCTCCTAATTTATAGTGAATATTGATTCTATCAATAAATCCTAAGTCATTTATATCTTGTTTTCTTTCGTTTAAACCAAAGAAATCTCTTTGACCTAATTCGTTATATCCTGTAAAGAATGATCTCCTTAAACCTGGATATTTGTCTTTAATTTTTTTCTCAATTCTGATATCTTCAATAACATTTAGATATCCTTTGAAAGTCATTCCTTTTTCAGAAACAGCATCATGCCAACCTTCGGCCGGAGTGTTAAGAGCGTGTCCTACTTCATGACCCATAAATAGATCAGTAAGTTCAGGACTTAATCCATCTTTAAGAATCGGACAACATAATGTCCTTGATTTTACATCAAAGTAAGCTGTCGGAACATTTTTGTGAATAACATTAAGATTTTCAGTAGCCATTAACTTGGCTAAAACATCTTTATTTGATTTTGTTTGAATATTTAACATTTCTCTCTATTTTTCATCCTATATACATAGTATAACATTTTCGTACCCGCGGTTTCAAGGTTATTATTGTCAAGAGGCCAACCAGCCTAATCCGTTGATAAGTCCTATCATAACCACCAGTGGGGTGATTATGTTTGATACTTCTGAACAGAAAAACCAGACGCTTATTCTTTGCTTTATCTTTATCATGTATACAGTATAACAAAAGTGTACCTGCGGAATCAACTTGATACCGCGGGTACTAATTGTGTATACTGTGACGGGATTTTTAGAGAAATTCAAACCAGGTAGTAAGAATATACTTATCTGATTTTGATTTATTTCCACAATGCCAGAAAGGAAATCCTGCTGGCCAAATGACAACATTACCTGTGGAAGGTTCTATTGCTGTTCCACCCATTGGAAATACTGTTTCTCCACCATCTACCTCATTGAGATATATAATAGCGGCTAAGTACTTCTTAACGTGATCAGGACCTTGTTCTACATGAACAGTAGGATATCCTTTATCATCAGGTGTGTATTTTTGAATTTGTAATGATCTGAAACCTGTATTAAAGTGTTCAGTAAATGTAGGACCAATGACCGGATAGTCTTTGTTACATTCTTGATTGACTTCATCTTCATATCTGATTCCTAATGGATAAAGATAATCGAATAAAATATTTTTATACTGTACAGCTTCGGGTCTTGGATCACCTACTAACTGCATCTCTTTACATTGTTTGTGTGGAAGATCGGTATCAAAAGTTAAACTAGATTCAAAGAATTCTATCAGTTCGTCACAAAGTACTTTTGGTATAATACTATCGTATTCTCGAATACAATCTGAAAGAAAAGAATTACTGGACTTCTTTAATTCATGATGAAGTTTCATTTCAACAATACAGCTACTAAAATAGCTATCAATAATATATTAGTAAACAGAATTTCAACTGCGAGAATGGTATGATACCAGACCCACCGAGCTTTGTAGATTTCTTCTTCTGTATCTTTACCCGCTCTTTTTGAAATTAAATCATCTAACCATTTCATAACGCGAACTTCGTACTGTATTGATACTTTGGTTTTCCTCGAGCTCTAAATTTTTGTATCTTACGAGCTTTATCAAATGCTCTTTGTTTAGTTAATTCCCCTATTCGATCAATGAACAGTATTCCGTCCAAGTGATCTAATTCATGTTGAAATACTCGAGCAGTGAGTCCACTCGCTAGTTGACCTTCTTCCTTACCATCACTATTGTGGTAAGATATAGCTACATGCTCTGGTCTTACTACTTTAGCAAATACATCTGGTAAAGAAAGACAACCTTCTTCCATTGTATTCATTTCAGGACTGAAATCTTTGATCTGTGGATTGAAACAAACAATACTCTCTTTTTTAGTTTCACCTCTCATGGCAAATACTCTATAATTGTATCCTAACTGATTGGCTGAAACACCTAGACCAGAATTTTTCCACATAGCTTCTATGAGTTCATTTGCAAACTCCGTGGTATCTTTTGGGGGTTTTTCGAATGACCAAGATTCAGTTACCTTTTCTCGTAACTTTTTCACTTCTTTAATTATCATAATATTATAATATATAAAATCCTATACAATATCCAATTAGAAACATCAAACATGCCTCAATCGGATTCTCACACGACCACTCCCATACGCGTTCTAAGAACACTAACATTTTTCTCTATTCTCATATTCACACCACTCTTGAAAAATTCTGAGTCTTTTCAAACTCTATTATATTATTAAACTTCTCATTCATGCTGTCACCTTTATGACTAATGATAAAGGTATTAGTATCATTTCCTAGAGTATTTAGTATCTTGAGGAATTCATCGGTTCCGCCCTCATCTAAAGAGCTGTCAAACACTTCATCTAATATCAATAGATTCGTGTTTACTGAATTCTTCAACTTGGCTATACTTCTCCATGTAAACAACAAAGCCAAATCGATCCTCATTTTCTCACCTTCACTAAATGAACTGTAAGTAAACGCGTCTCTATATCTAGACTTGATTTGTTCATTGAAATGTTCGTCTAATTCAAACTGAACAAAAAATTCCATACTAGCCAAATATTTGTTAATTAACTTATTCATAATCGGTAAATATTGTCGTATGATCTTAGTTTTTATACCACTATCTTTAAGTAGAACTTCAGCTAGATCATAATAATGTCTCATATCAATATGATCTCGTTCCATACCTTTTAACTGTTGATAGGCTTTTTTATACTTCTCAAGCTTTTCTGTATCTTCTTCTGTATGTTCTTGAGCTTCTAAATCTGATAATTGTTTTTTCAACTTTTCTCTATATTTCTGGCCAGCAATAATATGACTTTGTTCTCTCTGTATATCACTTTGTATTTTAGTTATCTCTGCATATACCTTGGCTATTTCTTCTAGTCTTTCATTGATTTCATAAACCTGTTTGCCTCTTTCTGATAACTGTTTATCAATTTCTTTAAGGTTTGATGTAGTGTCTGTGCATATATGTTCTTTATGTTCTGTTTCTATATCTTGTTTACAAGTTGGACATTCATCATTATTTTCATAAAACTTTAACTCTTTCATGAATTTTTTTCTATCAGCTTCAAATTCTCTTTCATCACTTAATGTTTGTTGAAGTTTATCTCTAACAGAATCTTCATCAGTTTTAAGATTATTTTGTTTCTCTAACATTCGTGTAAATACATCAATCGAACCTTCGTATATGGCTTCTTGTTCATCTGATTTTTGTATATCTTCTTCAAATTTTCTAATCATTTCATCACGATTTTCTTCAAGTCTTCTCATAGAATCTTCTTGACTCTGAATCTTTGATTCACCGATCTGAATATTTGTCTTAATCTCGTTTAATTGATGTCTTAGTGTAGCGTATCTCTGTTTGAGAATATCGTTCATTACTGTAAATATTTGTATATCAAGTATATCCTCAATAATATTTCTTCTTTCAATAGTATTTAACTGCATGAAAGGAGTAAATGACGAACTGCCTAACACTACAACTTGAGTAAAGGTTTTATAGTTTAACCTTAGTATCTGTTGTTCTAATATCGCTTGATAGTCTCTTACAGACGCGTCCTGATGTAACATCTTACCATTCAAGTATATCTCAAACTTATTGGGTTTGATCGCTCTCATAACTCTATATTTTTGTCTACCAATCGCGAACTCAACTTCTACTACTGTATGTTTCTGATTAATAGAGTTGATTAGAGCCGTCTTTGGTACCTTTCTGAATGCACGACCAAACAATCCGAATGTTAATGCGTCAAGTAATGTTGATTTGCCTGAGCCGTTAGCACCGATTATTAGTGAGGTTTTCTTTCTTGATAAGTCTATCTCGGTAAATGTGTCGCCTGTAGATAAAAAATTCTTGTATCTTACTTTATGAAATTTTATCATATCCTAATTTTATATATTTTTCCTGTATTTCAATAGCTGAATCTAAACTCATTATTTTTGAGTTAGAAGCTGTGTTACGACTTGATACTAGTGTATCTGTAAATGTGACTGTATCGTTTTCATTGATCATAAAACGAACAAAGTGGCCTTCACATACCCATTCACCAGAATAGACTATGCCGTGTTGATTAGCTGTCATTTGTCTGGTCCTCACTTGATTGGTGTAACTTTATTCTCTGGTGGTGTTATTATACTACTAAACGCCTCTTGATATTGATTCAAAAGTTTTTGTTCGGGATCTACAGTCCAGACAATATTATTAGGGTTTAAACTTATATTACCTTGACCAAGAATATTATAAGGATACAAGTTCACTTTAGGACCTTGACCTTCAACAGCTTGTTGATGAATGAATAGAGGATTCTCTATTTCGTTATTCGCGTCTATATCAGCGATTAACATTTCACCGGTTATTAATTGTATTATTTTTATCATACTAGTACATCTAAACTTTCTGTATATAATGATCTCATTAAAACATCAAGTTTTTCTTTATCTCCGTCAATATTTAATGATTCAATATGCTTTGTTAGAATTGTTAATGTGTCTTCTGATTCACCAGAAAAATCATCTTCATTCAAAACATCTAAATTGCTGTGATCCTCTACAACTTTTAAATCTGCAGGATTAGCTTTTATAATGTTCTCAACAAACATATCAAACCAATATGGTTCATTTTTGTTTGTGACTATTACTTTCACAAACCCGTTTTTTAGATAATCAAACTTCATTTTCTTGATTGACATCAAGGTTTCATTCGTATCATCATAGAAAACTTTATGAAACATTTTTAAAGGGTTTCGTATAGCTTCTATTTCTCGCGTCTCTGTATCTAATATATGAAAATGTTTATCATCACCAAAGTCATTCCAAGTGAATTCCATTTGTGATCCAAAATATCTTATATTAGCTATTGTAGACTTATGATGAAAATGACCACTATAGACCTGTTCAAATCTATTAAACCATGATGATGGAGTACCACCACCATGAAAGTGACCTGGCTGCATCATACCGCCAGTAATTTCTAAATGGGCCATAACTATTGGCGCCTCGGCCAGACTTAAATAATCTTGAACTTCTTCCATATTTTCATCATTAATCCAAGGTAACAATACAACATCTAACCCATCATAATTCTTTGTTATTGGATCTGTGTAGATGTTTATATCCTTGTTCTGTAATAAGAAGTCAGGACTGTTTAGAGTGTTCGTTGATTTAAAATAGATATCATGATTACCTACGATCAAATCCATTGTAATGCCTCTCTCGTTCATGGGCTCTATGAAGTGTTCATGATTCTTATGTAAAGAATAGAAGTTTACATCACGCCTACGATCAAAATAGTCACCTAAGTGAATAATCTGTTTGATATCATGTTTATCTAAATAAGGAAAAAAGATTTCATTGTAAAATCTTCCTTGGTATTCAGCAAATTGTTGATTGTTGTTCCTGACACCACAATGGGTATCGTTTAGCAAAGCTATTTTCATAATATATTATTTGTCTTCTTTTTTCTTAGAACCACGAGGTTTATAATTTATCTCTTGCATGTTATCTTGTAAGAAATCAACATAACTATTAGTCATACCTGTTGTATCACCATCTATAGTATCAAAGGTGTCGAATAAATATCCCGCTTGAGTAATACTTCTTTGTTTAATCGCCGCTTGTTTCTTCTCTTTATGAATTCTTCTCAAGAAAGCAAAGTAAATTATTTGTGTCACATACGCGAACGCGTTTTGTGATTTTTCACCATTGAAATTGTTTATATATTGTAAACAGTTCTCAATACCATCACATATCATTTCATCACGATATGAATAGTTTATAAAATTCGGTTTTGTTGAAAGTCTAGTCGCTATCTTATAAATACATTCTCCAATGTATTCTGAAACTCTAGGTTTGTCTTCACCAGAGTCTGATGCTTCTTCACAAGCTTTATTGTGAGCAATAATCGCTGCTGTAAATTCTTTGTTGTTCACATAATGAACTGACGCTTTCGTTTGTCTTTTTTGTCTAGCCATATATATATTATCCCAGCTTTTGTTGATTTGTCAAGGTTTTTCGCCAATTTAAATTTAATTTCATCTTTTTATCATTTTTTCCTTGACCGATTCGCATTGTCGTGTTAAAATAAATATGTAGTATTGAGAAGGAATGAATATATATACTAATGGATAGTATCGTCCGGGTCAGGACCTTCTTCATTTTGACTAATTCTAAACTTTTCTTCTTCAAAATCTTCTATCATTTGATCCAATTCGTCACGAAAATCTACTTGATCGAATCTCTTTTTAACTAACTCTTGAATTGTTTCTTGTTGTTCTTTGAATACTTGTTTTGATGATTTAATCTCTATTTTTTCATTATCTCTAATATCTAACCAAGCTGTACAGGCCTCGTCATAAAAATCAATGAACTGATCTGATATACTCGTTCTATAAAGAATCGCCGTATGATCAACTGTTATGTAATCATCTTTTGTAAAGGGAATATGTGGACCCAAGTGTACAAGTACTCCACCTGTTTGAGCTGGTTGTAGCTGTACATTCATAGGAAAATGTAATTCAACTACATCATCTACTTCTCTCACCATCGCAAACACTTCTTTTCCATCTTTAAATCTTATGAATTGATATTGTGTACTATTTTCTGTGAACATTGGCGGGTATCCTTACTGAATGTATTTCGTAATTAAAATTCTCTTTACTATATATATTTATTCTTTCTGAAAAGTGGTTTAATGTATAATTCAAGTTTTTCTTCCATGAGAGATCATCAGCTATATCATAAAGAGTCACACTATCTTTATCATCTGTTTTCCTTAAACCACGACCAATTGACTGTAAATTTCTTATTCGACTCTTACTAGGAGACGCGAACACGATATTGTGTAGTCTTTTTATATTAATTCCAGTTGAGAATGTACCAAAAGAAGCTATGATAATAGCGTTGTCTTCTTTCTCTACGATTTCTCTTACTTTCTCTCTATCTAGAGTATCAGTACCACCAAAAACGAAAAATATTTTTCGATCAGTAGTATCATTAGCTAGTAATTCAGAAAAAGACGCGTATAACGGTCTACCATGTTTTTCAACAAACTGAAACAATACCAATGTATTACCTTTCAATCCATTAACAAGATTCTTTATAAATCCGTTTCGTTTCTCGTTTCTAACAATCCAATCCATTTCTTCTTGATATGTCATTTTACTTACTAATTTTCTTTCTTCTTCACAATAAGATAATACTAAAGCTTGTATATCTAACTGAGCTAATGTACCCTCAGCCATAAGATCAGCTGATGTTGTAACAAAATAAGCAGGTCCGAACATACCTTCTAACTGTAATTTATGTGTCTGTGTGTCTTGTAATGTACCTGTTGTTCCGATCTTGTATTTAACTTCTGTTAATGATTCCATTATCTTACTTAATGATTTAGCTTGAAATAAATGTGCTTCATCTCCGATGACCATACCAAATTGATTTCCGAATCCTTTGGGCATCCTCATCATTGATTGCCATGTTGTAACAACTATCGGTGCATCAGCGCCTTTGTCACCACCATAGATTTTAGCTATATCACCTTTGAATCCGTAATCATGAAAATCTTTCGTCATTTGTTCTACTAGTGAAGTTGTTGGTACGATTACTAAAGCTTTCTTATTCTTCTTTAAGAAATTGTATCGTATAAGACTGTATATCATCAATGACTTACCTGAAGCTGTCGGAGATACTAATATACATTTTTGATTGTGAGCGGCGTATGCTATAGCTTCTTTTTGATAATCTCTAAGTTCTAAAGGAATATCTTTGACTATTTCTTCATATCGTTCAATAGTGAAAATATCAGTATCTTTTTCATATCCTTCAATACTATATCCTCGTTCATCACAAAACTCTTTGAGATAATCGTATAAACCTAGATAGATTTGATTGGTATTTAGATTGAATAAACGAATGTATCCGTCCCAAAATCTTCTCCTAACAGCTGGAATGAATTCAGCACCAGGCACTTTAAATTTAAAGAACTCTGAAAGTTCTTTTCTAATTGAGTCTTCTGTGGAAATTGAAAGGTAAACTTCGTCTTTCTTAGCGACTACGAGCCGGCCATGAATTTTCGCCATTCTATAATGTTCTTTATTGTTTGATGTCTCCAAGTGACTTGAGAAACTACGTCTTGTAGGAATTCTACTGTGACGCGTAGATATTGAAGTCTATCGTTTAAGTCTTGTATATCTTTGTCAGCACCTGTAAATTTAGGGTAATCAGATTTTAAAACTGTTAGTCCATTGAAAGGATCATAATCCCATTCTTTGTCTTCAATGTCGCTTCTAGACATTTTACCACCATACCATAACCATTTATCTTTATCTAGTTCTTTCATTCGTCTTTCATAACGAATAACTTCTAGTTTCTTGTTAGATAACAGTTCAGCATATTTGGCGTGTAACTTGGGTACTTGGAGTGAGGATGCGTCTAATTCGATATCATCAATTACAGAATCTATCTTCCACATTTCTTGAATTTCTTTTAAAGTCATACTATAATTATAACAGCTTTCGCTGATTTGTCAAGGTTAAGTACTTGTTTTTATTTTAAAAAGTGTATACCTAAGCGTTACATCACAGGTCGCGTACTCTTGTTCACCTTGAGTGGAGAACTCGATATTACCTAGTGAAGTTGGGAAACAATCTTCAAACATGAATTCTACATTCGCATTGTTGGAAGAAGTGTTAACTAGTATTGTCGCGTCTGAATACATATCTTCAAAACTAGCGTTACTAAATTTACCTGTAGATGTTTGTTTCGCATTTACTAGTGATTTAAAATCATCTGTATCGTAACCCGGTCCTAATTGTATAATCCAATTATAGATTTCTTGATAGTTTGTCATATCTTCATCTACAATGAATGTTACTGTTAATGGATCAAACACGATATTATCACCCGGTAAATATGATTGTATTGCTAGTGTTGTGTTGTGTACAGCTTCACTAAAGTTAATTCCCGGAAGTGTTACTCCTGTACAGAAGTATTTAACTTTCGGAAGTTTATTGATTTGAAAATCAAAATTAATCGGTGATAGATAATTTAAATTTGTCGGTTGATCCGCCTGCCAATTAGCTGTTGCCATGTTCTTTTACTACCTTTATAAAATCATTCCATCTATAAAATGTTTTTGTTATATGATCATAAAACCAACCTGTATATTTGTGGTTTTTATGATCGGATTCTATGTATTTTTGTTCCATATTTTTATAGTTATTTATTTTGCCATTTTTCTAATAACCAGTCATACCATCTTTCTATGTATTCTTCTCTGGTCATTCTATTATTCGCCGCATGCGGGCTAAGGTTTTCATCTTCGTTATCTAACCACATTCTAGTACAAAATGATTGAAAATCTTTATCGTCCATACTAGTATTTATAACAGGGAGAGAATGAACTCTCCCTGAAATTTACTTATTTTTGATTTACAAATTCATTTAACTGTCTTGCAGTTTCAATGACTTCATCTGCAGTAATTTCTATTACTGGTAATCCACCAGCTTCAAGTTTGTTATCTACATTAAAATAATGTGCATCAACTTTGCGTTGTGCATTCATTTCAAGTAAACCTTGTGCTTGTGACAGTAAATCGGCTCTAATTTCGAACCCTGATTTTGAATCGGACATGATATCCTCCTGTGTGTATGTGTGTGAGTTGTCCTCGTGACTTCTCTATAGTATATTTATAACAAAAAAAAGAGCCCCGAAGGGCTCTTTGAAATCGATTATGATTTAGAATTACTACGACTTATAGAAGATTTAACACTTCGAATGATCTGTAGTAAGAGTTGGTAGAAGTAGCTGCCAATCCAGATGCCGGAGTAGAACCTACGAATGGGTTTGAAACCATACCGTATCTAGTTTTGAATCCGATTTTTGGTTGGAAAGTATCTTCGCCAACTGCACGAACCATTTGTAATGGTACATAAGGACAATAGAATACACCAGCGTCAAAAGGATTAGATCCTCTATAACCGACTGTACAATATCCTTCACCACCAGTAACGCCAGTAGGACGTTGAGTCACACTTGCGTAATATGGATCGATATACACTTTCAGGCTTCCGTTAAGGACACCAGCAAAAGTGTTTCCAGTATCATCAACATTTAATTTTGTTGATAACGCTGGAGCGTAGTCTAATACACCAGCCATTGCAAGTGCAGACGCTACATCACTAGAACATAGGATAAAGTTTCCTTTACCTCTTCGTGTTTGTCGTGCTATAACATTAGCATTTCTTTCAATGTGGTACATAAGACCTTTGAATTTTTCAACAGACCAACGACCAGATGAATCTACATCTAGGTTGAATTGTCCGTTTACAGAAGTTCCTGTTAGGTTAGCTTCTGAAGCAACACCTTCGATCTTAGCTTGATCATTAACAGTTCTAACAACTTCTCTGTTGATTTCCGCAAGGATTTCACCAGATAGAATGTTTGCTAATTCTGTTTCTGCGTCAAGGCCATGAATCGCTTTAAGGTCTTGTGCGAGTTCTATAGTGTACTCTGCTTTTAGCGCTCTGCTTTTAGCTGTAACTGTAGCTTTCTCAATCGTGAACGACATTTCTGGAATCGTAGCGTCGATCTCAGCTGTTGCTGTTGCAACACCCGCACCAGTTGTGTAACCAGTTTGGATTGCTGTATTAGCCGAACCTGAAGCAAACGGGTCTGCTCCTGCATGTGTACCACCACCTGCGAAGTCAGTATCAGCTTCGTTAAATAACGCTTCTGTTCTGTCTACTGCAGTTGTGCTATCAACATATCTAGCTTTCATCGCAAAGATAAGACCAGTTGGTCCTGTCATTGGCTGAACACCACATATATCATATGCTACTAAGTTAGGCATTGATCTACGAACTAATGAAATTAGAATTGGATCCCAGTTAGCTGCTGTTGCAGTTACGCCACCAGGCGCTCCAGCTACAGTACCAGTACCAGCACCAAGTGCTTCATTCATCGCGCTTCTTTCTTCTTGAATCGCTCGTTCTTGATTTTCAAGAATAACGGCTGTAACAGCTCTTTTGTAAGAGTCTTCGATCTTTGGAAGATCGCTGTGCTCTAGAACTGGTGCCCATTTTTCTTGTAAGTTTTCTGACATAAACATTGTTTATATCCCCCTTATTGTTTCTAAGAATCTATCTTAGAAAATTTACTAATTGCGGCAGTATAACCAGCCATTGAAGGGTCAACAACTTTGTTGTCTTCTTCGTCTGACTCATTAAATGCTACATTACTTTCATCAGAGACTGCTTCAAGCTTGTCGCCTTTGAAATAAGCTTCTTTCAATGTTGAAACTTTCTCTACGAAATTTCCTTCATCTTCAAAGTCTACATCTTCGGCTAGTTCTTTTAACTTCTCTATTTCACTATCAGCTAGGTCTTTCGACGCTTCACTAATAATCTTTTCACGTTGAAGCTCTTCGATATTTTGTTGAGCTTGGATGTTGCTGGCAACTTCTTCGTTCAACTTATCTTCCATATCGTCAAGTCTTGCTGCTAGTTCTTCAACTACATCAAACTTGTCTTCTGGTACTTCAACATAATGTTCCTCAAACAGTTTTTTCAAACCATTTATGAAATCTTCGGTGAGTTCGGATTTTAATCCGCGCTCGATAGCTAGTTCATTTTCTTTAACCCAGCTTTCAGAAACATAGTTCAGATAAGAATCAACTTTCTCGGACAAATCATCTTTGATTTCTTCGATCTTTTGGTTCTGTTCTTCTTCTAGTTGTGCTTCTTTTTCAGCTGAAAGTTCTTTGACTTTAGCTGCTACTGAGGCTTCAAAAATTGTTTTAGCTTTGTTCTTGAATTCTTCGGATAAATCTTCATCGCTAACAAGAGCTTCAATGTCATCTGTCATGTCGATTTCGTAAGATTCTTTTTTAACAGATTCTTCTTCTTCATCATCTTCGTATTCTTCGTCCTTTTTGGAAGTTGATTTCTTTGATTCTGTAGATGCAGTTTTCTTTTGAATTTTTTCTGATTCACCTTCATCTGAGTCATTATCTAACTCTTTGATGAATGAGGTTACTTCAGCGATTGATTTGTCTTTAAGAGACTCTACTACCTTTCTTATTAAGGCATTTCGACTTAGTGACTCGGATTTTTCATCTTCATCGCCATCTTCGTCATCTTCATTTAAACCAGCTACTGCTGCTTTAAGTGCTTTGGCGTCCATTTCTTTCATGGATGCTACGGCTTGTTTTAGAAGATCAGCTTTTGACATTTCTTCAAGATTAGGAGTTTCAGAATCATCTTCAACTTCTTCTTGATTTACGGCCTTACCTTTCTCGACTTTAGTCTCACCATCTTTTAAATCTTCTGCTTTGTCTTGAGCAGGTTCGCCACCAGGAGCTTTCGCTTTCTTAGTTGCTTCACCAGCTTTCTTGACAGCTTCAGAATCTTTTTTAGGTTCGTCTGCGTCGGGACTAGATTTAGCTGCAGGAGCGGAACCACCTTTACCAGGTACTTTGTGCTGAACATCAGCCGCTTCTGTCATTACTTCTTCTATTGATTGTTCTAAACTTGACATTTGAACTCTCTCCCTATTAATATTAATTATATAATTAATTCTATTATGAGTTATTTATAATATTATAAATTTTCAAGAAACGATTTAAACACGTTTAATTTCACTTCTTGAAGTTTATGTGTTCTAGCTCGTTGAATTTGATGTTTATATTCTTCAATTTTCTGAGCTTTGATCACACCATTATCCCAAATCCACTCAACTCCTTCCATTACGCCGTTTACGAACGCATCGGGAGCAGACGGATCTGCCACGATATCAGCAGCTGTTGCTAACTGAAAATCTGATTGCACCATTTGAGTACCGCCTTCACGTTTACTCGCCTTTAGTGAACCCATACCTCTACTAGATACTCCTAGTCTCGCACCATCATCAAGAAGGTTTTTGACTATTTCTCCCATAGGGGTAGATAAAACTTTTGCTTTTCCGATGAAATTGTTTCCATCTTCTTTTAAGCTTGTGATTAAATGAGATGTTCTCTCTAAATTAATCGTAGGACCTTCAGGATGTCCTAATTCTCCATAAGCCCTTTTTTCATTGATATACTCTTTAGTATATCGAGCTACTTCTTTGGCCATTATCTCTTTAGGATAAATACGACCATTCTTGTTTTTAACTTCTGTTTGAAGCATGACACCTTCAATAAAGACATCTTTCTTCCCTGTTTTTTCGTTAATTTCAACTAGATAGTTGACATCATCGGCCCATTGTTCTGATATTAATTTCATTTTTACCTCTTAAAACGCGTTATACACATCTTTATAATTTGAATACTGACTTTTAGCCTTCAATAATATAGTATCCAAAAGACCCTTTCTGATATTTATCATATCACTCGTCATGTGGCCACCGGCTTTATGCATCTGGATTAATAGTTCCATCATTTTTATAACTTTTCTTTCTTTCATCATTTTCGCTAGATATAACACACTACCATTATGATCATTAACATCTGTCATTTTCTCTAACTTGTCCACTTCTGACTGTGGAAATTCTTTAGCTTCCGCGATCATATCTATTTTAGTGTTTTCGGCTCTCTCTATAAAAATTTTAAGAACACTTACACCTTCTTTCATATCTTCGCCCATTAGTTTGACGAACTGTGTCGCGGATTTCTCTGCTGTTTTCATATCTTTGAAAACACCTAATTCTTCAGGCTCTTTAACACCTTTTGGTTTAACAAATACACGAACTTTCTTAGATCCTGGTTTCTCAGAATGATACATTACTTCTGTATTCTTGATCTTAACAGAAGAAATATGATTCTTCTTGTGATCAAGTTTGAAGTTAATTTCTTCTAATTCTTCTCTTAGTTGGTGGAATGATTTCATTTCTTATCTCTGTGAGTTTAATACTGAACCGATCACAACAATATTCTCGACACCTTCAGCATCTATCCATCTAGCGATTTGTTTTTGAACCATAGCTACATCAGCTTGTGATCCTCCGAGATGTCCTAATTTATTATTAGTAATTTTGACTGTTCTACCTGAAAGAACTACATCCTTTCTATCTTTACCAACTTTAGCCCATACAGCCTTTATCAACCATTTTGTATCTACAATCTTTCCAAACTCTTTTACAAGTTTTTTAGCTATATCAGGTTTTAGACCCGTTACATAAATGTGTGAATACTCTGTTCTTCGATTAGCAGCATCACCCACCTTATCATTAGGATTGTCGGGTTTCAGGTTCATATTAACCTTTTCTTCTAATTTGAATCCTTGGCCTGGTGTTGTCCAACTCATTTGTTAGTCCTCTATTTTATCTTCGTGACTTAACCAATCGAGTTGCATTTCAACTCTTTTCAGATCAATAGCGTCTAATTGTTTATCTTGCATGACTTTCTTAAAAGTCTCTCCGGCTTCTATATTGTCTCCGGTGACTACTTGATTCACAAATTCTTTACTGTTACTCATTATATTTTCCTATTTTTAAAATTCCGAATCGTCTGGCATATCATCATCAGGACCTAACCCGACAGCTCCATCAGCATTGATTTCTTTATCAATCTGTTGTATCTCTGCCTCTGACTGTCTAAGAACATTCTTTCTAATCCAGTCCTCTGAATAATATTTACCAACGAATTGGTCTAATTGTTCTAATGTTGAAACTCTTTCTCTAAGAATCTCTGCATCTTTGAGTTCTACAAAATGACCATCTTTCTGAAAGTCATAACTTATATACTCTTTGTATGAGTTCCAATCATCATCTGTTATAATATTCTTTAATAACAGTTGAGTTCTTAAAACATCATCAAATATTCTAGAGAATTTAGTTCTTAGTCTATCAACAAATCGTGAAAACTTAACCTCATCTCTTGAAATCTCAGTCGCTCTACCAATAGCGAACGCTGTTTCTGTCTCCATTCTAGAAATTGGTACATTAAGAGACTTGTACAATTTCTTTTGAAAATATAAAATATCTTCAATCTCCCCAAGATTTTGCCCACCTGGTAGTGTACTAATCTCAGTTCCTCGGCCACCTTCTCTACGAGGTAACCAAAAATCTTCAAGCATATTCATATGCTTTCTATCGTCTTTAATCTCACCTGTGTCAGCGTTATACACTAACTTATTACGATAACTTGTTTGTACTTCTTTCAAGTACTGTTCAGCTCTCGCTTTAGGTAGATTACCTACATCAATGTAGAAGATTCTCCTTTCGGGTGCTCTTGATATTCTGTAAATAACAAGCGCGTCTTCTAACATTCTTAGTTGGTTTACAGACTTCATAGCCTTATGTAAATACCCAACTATAATGGTTTTGTTGTAATCAAGTAACCCGGAAGTTACATGACATACAGCATCAGGGTGAATCCTTACTGTTTGACCTGTGTTATTACCACTCTTGTCAAAACCTTGATCATTAAAAAGAAAGTATTCTTCTACATTTTTAATAACCTCAACACTAGTCTTCTCATCTTTCTTCTTTTCGACCTCTCTAATCTTTCTGATTTTCTGAGGATCAATAGCTCGTAAGCCTTGAAGACCTTTCTTTGGATTCTTAGAATCAACCATTTTATGGTAATAGATTCTTCCGTCTACATACCATTTTCGAAATATATCGTGAGACATATCTCTGAATCCCATTAAAGAAAGAACTTCATCAAATTCAGCTCTAACTTTCTTTTTGATACCCTCTGACATCTTATCAATTCTATCTAAATTGATCGCCACAGGTGCATCTAAATCATTCGAAGATATTGATTCATTCACTATATCTTCAATTGCACTATCACATTCAGGAACCAGCGCCATTGTTCTGTATTTAGCAACTAGGTCGGCTTCGGTTTTTATACCGCCTTCCATGTCAATAAACTGTCCAATGACACCACCACCGGCCGCAAAGCCGCCCATTCCACCATCTTTTCCGACTTCGATTACATCTCCATCGTTGGAAGGCGGAACAAAACTCTGTGCTTTGTCTTTGTCCGCCTTCCGTTTTATCTCATATCCGAATAAGTCCATAGTATATATTTATATCCTTTCCAAAGGTCTCTTTTTAAAGAGTTCTTTCGAAGTGTGAATACGCAAAAGTAACATCAGAAGTTGTTAGTCCATCTCCACCTTCAGAATCCATTTCGATAGCTGTAAGTGTTGTTGGCCACATATTGAAAAATTCATATGTAGCTATGACGGAATCGTCCCTTCCTAATTGAGATACAGTTGCCTTATCGACCATGTAATCATATCCAGTAGAATTAACTGTTGAACTATCTAGTGGTACAATATCTTGCATCCATTGTTCAATAGCTGTTCTAGATGAAAACTCTGTATCATTATAAATCGCGACAGTCCAATCTTCGAAAGTTCTGTCCCCCGCTAACTTAACTGTAAGTCCTTTGTACTTCATCTCTAATGGAGTAATAGTCTGACCAGGGATAGAAGCAGTTTTACATAAAAACTGAATCTTACTACCTGATCTAGGAATAAAGACTTCAAATCTATTATTCCTTGGACCAGCACCGATAAGGTTTGCTTTAAATTGGTTAATTGTTGCCATTTTACTATCCCCCTATTATGTGCTAATTCCAGCTGCGCCATAGACTTCTTCGAAATCTACACCAGTTCTGGATGCTACAAAAGTTAAAGTAATGAAGTTAATACTTCTAGCTGGCTTGATAAATATAGCAGCTACGAATTGATTTGAATCAATAACATTACCCGTGTTATTAGTCTCGTCACAGATAACTTGGAAATCATAGATTCCTCGTCTACCTTGGACTTGTCTCAAGAAAGGTTCTATCATTGCTCTGAAATTCGCTCTTGTAAATGAATCGTTAAACTCAAACAATTGGAATTTAGCTGCGTTTGCTATAGCTTTCTCTAACACTATGAAAAGTCTTCGAACATTTATTCTAGAGAACGCACTTCCGTCATTAGACAGTAGTGTTTTATCTCCGAACAATAGTGTTCCTTGACCCGCGAATGTAACAACTGGGTTAACCCTAGACTTATAGAGTTTATCTCTATCAGCTTTAGTTGGATTAAACGCCAATTTGGTCACACCAAAAATTTGACCACGGTTGAATCCTGCTGGTGACCACCAAGCATCATTCGTATAATCAGTCTTAGCACAAAGGCCTGCGATTGATCCGTTGTCTGGAACATAGACATATCTGTCATTGTACCTGTCGTAAATATATAACCAGTTACTACTCATTACTGCGTAACTCGTACTGTTTAATGTGTCTGCAGTTGTCTTAACATTTGTACCACCGGCTGTGCCGCTGTCTACAACATCAGACCTAAGAGGTGAAAAGAATACGACGCAATCTTTCCTATCTTCTGCTATGTTCATTAGTTGATTGTAATAGCTTGTTGCTTCGGCTCTCGTTGCAACTGCTGTTCCACTACCGTTATCTGCTTGTGAAGACCCAGATACCATTAAACTGATATCTTCATTGTCTGCACTCCCAAAATGTGTATCCCATGCGGTTATTTTTTGACCTGTAGTTGGTTGATTACCATCAGCTCCATTCGTAAATGAAAGATTGGCTGGTAACGTACCAGTACCGAAAGTGACACCCAATGCAGCTGAACCAGCTCCACTGTATCCACTATCGTGATCTAACCAATAGACGTAATCTGATTGGTTTTCGATAACCGTGACGTAATAGTTAGTAGCACCGAAATCATCTTTAGCGTCTGAAGCTTTTGACAAGTCTTCATATTTCTCTAAGATTGTTCCAGGTACTCCTGAGATGTCTCCATCTTCATCAATTACAACAATATGTAATTCATCTGTTACTCCAGCTGTTGATCTACCACTTGCGTATGTAGATGTACCTGGTGCACCGTTGAATTGTGCCGCGAATTCCCACTCTCTGCTTAGTGCCGCACCGCTTGAAACGGCAGCTGCTAAACCTTGAGTTGAGTCATCTTCTTGTGCTATTGTGATTGTTGCTGCTCCTGTGGTACCAGAATCAAAAGCTATAGTTGTTATACTATATCTTGTTGTATCTGAACCGATCGCTGTAATAATGTCTCCAACTATGAATTTTTCACCTAGAGTTACTTCGATTGAAGTACCTGCTAAAGCAGAAGTTCCATTAGTTGTTGTTACACTAGCTTGAGCGTAAGGATTAGCTCCACCACATACAGAAGTTTTTAGAGAATTCCCTAAAGCTCCCGCATATCTTGCACCCCAATTTCCAACAGAGGCAGAACCATCGTTGTAATTGGCGCGATAATGAGCTAAGTTTTTGATTAACAAAGACTGCCCACTTGTTGTTGTTGCGTTAACCATTGAGGTTGTCGCTATTCTAACTACTTTTAAGTCAATACCATAGTCTAAGAACATTTTGGCTGGGTAAAAGTGCTCAGCCATTATATCCGTAGAGCTTGGCTCCCCGAATGAATCTACAAGACTCTTTGCAGAAACTGTTGTGATGACTTCTTCGGCTGGACCCCAACCGAAATGACCACAATATGCTCCTGTAGAACTTGAGACCGCAGGAATAACATTAGTAGCATCTATTTCTTGAACCAGAACTCCTGGCGAAACTTGAAATGCCATGTTTATTATCTCCTAAAATTTTATAAGCTTATAAAATTATTTGTTATTTATAAAAGTCTGATAGGTTTTATTCTATCATTAAACAGTATTTATAATTTAGTATATTTTCGTATCTTCAACTACTGTCCATATATCACCACCTTCAACAAAAACCTCAGGTCCATCATCTTTCGCGAAGAACCCCGCAGGCACTAAATCATCTTCGATAACTTGTTGTTGCTCATCATATAACATTTTTTTAAGTTCTAAATCTGTTAAACTCTGAAAGTACGGTGTTGTTAAAAACCATGAGAACATAACTAAATTCATTACTAGATCATCATGGTGGCCACCATCGGCCTCCCATGATTGACCTTTAGAAACGAATGTTAATAGCTCATTGATTGTGAATTTGTCTATTATCTGTAATTTGTTTTCTTCCAAGACTTCTTTAAGTGTAGAACAACCGATTTGTTTTGTCTTTTTCGTCATTGTTACACCGATGCCGGAGGCTTTTACAGAAGATTGTGTGAATACATTCTCATATTCTATATCGTAATAGAGGTTATTACACACAATTTGTCCTTGATCATTATTCTCTATGATAACTAGGCAATCGTTATATAGTCTAGCATATCGTTCAATAATGTCAGGAAATAGTAACGGAGAGATCATATTGTCTCTATATATCGCTACTTGTTTAAAGGGTTTCTTTGATATATCAAAGATTGAGAATGTAGAATAGTCTTGACCTCGACCTCTAGCTACATCAACTGTCATGATATAAGTGTTATTCTTTTGAGGTTGTTCATAAAGAAACGCGTGTTCTCTATTCCATATTGGGTCGTGTGCCTGTAATCCTAATAAACAGTTTGCACTGATTAGAGTATTACCAGTTCCTAAGAAACTGTTACCAAACTCTTGTTCGAACTGTAATTCAGAAGTATTGGCTATTGTTTGTTTCTTCCACGCCTCATCTCTACCTGGTACATCCCACCAATTAACTGTATAAGGTTGATACTCGTTATTTTCACTCGTACCACCTTCATATAATTTATGAAACATATTTCCGATACCATTGGCTGTAGATGTGATTATAACTTTTGATTTACCACCCGATGTTACAACAGGATATGTAGATGTATAGAACTGTTCAGCGTTTTCTACGAACGCGAACTCATCAAGATATAGTAAGTTTACTGACAAACCACGAATTGAGTTAGCACCTGTAGCTGAAGCTATGATTCTACTATCGTTTTCAAACTCAATAGAACCTTTGTTCAATACTTTTGTACCTGGTTGTAAGAAAAATGGTACATGCTCTAACATTGTTGTGATACGAGCTAACATTTCTCTCGCTGTAGATCCCTTGTTAGCTAGAATAGCTATTGTTTGTTCTGGTTGGAATAGTAGATACCAAACTAGATACGCACAAGCTGTGATAGACTTGCCTGACTGTCTACAAGCTAACACAATACTGAATCGACTCTCATCAAAGTGTGTTATTAAGTCTTCTTGATAATTGTATAGATTGAAAGGTACTAGACCTTCATCTAGTGAAATGATTTTGATATGGCTTTGTATGAAGTATACGGGATTTTCCATACACTTCTTATATTCTAATATTTGTTCTTCTGTCCACTCAGTTTCAACGCCAGCTCTCTTGACATTGATATTACCTAAGTAACCTTCATTTTTGTGCATGGTCTTTCAATAGTCTCTGTAATTCTGTTGATGACCCAACAAAAAGATTGTTATTAACCTTGTTAGGCATTGTATTATCTTTATCGAGTTCTTTCATCTTCGCTTGTAAATCTATAAGTTTTTCTGTAGTCTCGCCTACTGTCTTTATTAGCTGTCCAGCCACTTCATAGACTCTAGGGTGTTCTGACTCTTTAGCGATGTCTAGAATACCCTCTATGGCGTCCTGGCCGCGTTCTACAAGACCGTAAAAGATTTCTCTAGAGTATTTGTAGTCATTGCCCCTGTCTTTATCGTTAGATGATACAATAGGTAAGTTTTTTTCTGCTTGTATAATTTCTCCTTGTATATCAAGAAGCTCGTCTAATTTCTGATCAACTTTACTCATAATAAGTATTTATGGTTATTTAGGATCGCTGGATTTATCGTCAGCATATGTAACTGTTGGTGGATCAAAGAAATCTACATCTTCATTGTATGTAAATGTCTCGTCTGGATCAGCACCTGATGGGTTTGGTGTTATAATAACTTCTCCAACTTTACCATCAATATCTTGAGTAGAAACTTCACCTTGTCCTGATTCAATATATGTTCTAGCTTTAACTGTTCTAATAATCTCAGAAGTTCTCACTGGACCATAAATGTAATTTTTCATTGTGAACTCTAAAGTATATGTCAATACTTGTCTAGTTGTCATGTCACCTTCGTATGTGTCTTCTTGAGCTATACCTGTTAATACGATAGGTATATCTCTCTTGTCACCCATGTCTGGTACTGTGTTGATCGTGACTGTGTAATCTGGTGTGAAGTAGGGCATGATCTGTTCAATAATCTGTAAACCATCATCTGTATTCTTAACCATTATACTTAATGTAAATCCTAAGTTATATGGAGCTGGTGAATATTGATATTGCATCTGTAAGGGATTACTAGCATTCGCTGTCTTTAATTGTGTCTTCTTTCCTAATTTTCTTGTGGAATCATATTCAATAGAACTTAATTCGAATCCCATACGAGGTAGTGATATAGCTGTCGCTTTCGCTTGTGGATCAGGTACTTGTTGTAGACGAGCTATCCATCTAGTTCGAGGACCATACGCTAATGGAACTTTCATAGTTTCACCAGAAGCTCTTTTAATACTGATATTATTAAACATTGTACCAAATACTGATACACTTCGTTTAATTGTTTCGTGATAAAAATGTTCTCCAAACATTATGTAGCCTCTCCAAATGGATTACCTTCTGAGAAATCAATAATTCCGTCAGCGTCTGTTTCTAATTCAAGATTGAACGCTCCAGGATCAGTTGATATTGTTAAATCACTAGCGATTGATGTAATATTTCTTCTTGAAGCTAAACTGTCTTCTACAACTATATAATCATGTTCTGATGAATCGGTAGCTGTTCCCGATTCAAGTAAGAATGAGTTACTATTATGATCAATGATATTATCTGTTCCCGTAGTTCCGTCTGTTATGTATGAAGGAATTGCTATTGAAGATGTACCAGATTCAAAATCAATAAAGTATCCTTCTTGTCCAGCACCACTCATTACAATTTTATCTCCTTCAGAAGAAGCTTCCATTTCAATATTTCCTTCAGTTGTATCTGTTGTTAAGAAAGTATTATATGTAGCCGGATCACCGGTGTCTGTTGTTTTGATTGAAGATACTGTTAATTTGTTTGTGTCTTCACTCCAAGATGATACAATACCTGATATAACTATACCAGGATATACTATTTGAGAAATACTTTCTCCTTGTATAAAATCTCTTAAAGTAGGTGTATCTGCTAATGTTAATTCTAGGGCTGCAGCCTGTGCTAATTCAATACTAGTATCAAGAATATCAAGTTCAGTATCAAACTTCTCACCTGAGTATTCAAATAAGTCACAACTCATTTTAAAGGTATATAATTTACCTAGTTGATAAAATTGATTTTTATGTTCTACAAACTTGATTTCAAACAAACTATCTGATAGTGGAAAGTAGATTAAATCTCCTTCATTAGGTCTTAATCCTGTTGCAAGATTAGCATCTAATGAAACAAATCGTTCCCAAGTTCTTCTTGATATAATGAATTCGGCTGATTCTCTTGTTTCAATACCAAATTTAGAATACAATTCTCCTTCACCTTCAAACCCTTCATTGCCTTCAAGATACATTTCAACTTCATAAGCATCTTCAAATTTTGACTCAGAAACATCTCCTAGTATTGTGTCTTCATCAATTACTTTTCTAGGTAAGTAATAACAGTTGTGTCCATACATGCGTAAAGATTCAACAACTAAATCTTCTACAAGATTTTGTTCAGATTTTACTGCATGGTTGAAATGAACATTCGTTGCCATTAACTATTCTCCAATGCCTCTACTTTCGCTGAAAGTTCTTTTACTGCGTTGACTAAGTACCA
>Ga0206683_10000588_pt1 | contig 26133 bp, 24 predicted proteins | sample M280m12015metaG_FD_155483 | JGI IMG/M metagenome (GOLD analysis project Ga0206683, IMG submission 155483) | Ammonia-oxidizing marine archaeal communities from Monterey Bay, California, United States - M2 80m 12015 | ecosystem: Environmental > Aquatic > Marine > Intertidal zone | place: USA...
CTCCTCATCAATTACCAGATGCTGGGAAATTGCTGGAAAAAATACTCGGAGAGAAGAGAGGAGCACGTGCAAACTCACTGTTAGGCCATGCTGCCAGAGAGTTCGAAGACGAAAAATTTGCCGAAGCTCAGAAAATCTTAAATTCTTTAGATGAAAAATCCCTGCAAGTTGCAGAAGTAGTTGAATTATCAGGATTGACTAGTTACCGCTTGGGTGAATGGTTAGAAGCCTCAGTACATCTAGAGTCTTTTCGAACAATAACGGGAAGCACAGAGCAACATCCGGTTTTAGCGGATTGCTACAGGGCTCAAAGCAATTGGACAGAAGTGGAGATTCTTTGGGATGAACTCAGACAGGCTTCCCCCAATGCAGCACTTGTGACCGAAGGCCGATTGGTGATGGCGGGATCTTTAGATGATCAAGGTCGAACTTCAGACGCTGTTCGACTTCTCGAAAAAGGGTGGAAAGTTCCTAGACAACCTAAAGAACATCATTTGCGACGTGCTTATGCTCTAGGGAATTTATATGAAAGATCAGGAGCACTACCACGAGCAAGGAAATTATTTACTTGGATCAGAAGACATTCTCCCAAATTTGCGGATGTTGATGAACGCGTTAGAGATCTAAGTTGACTAACTTAAAGTAAAAAAAGTTCATCCCTTAGCTCTAAAGCGCCTAAGGTTGAGTTGTGACATCAGACTTCTAATACTTGAGAGGAGTTACAGAATGGATGTTCAAAATATTCTTGGTGATGAGGCTAGTTACTTATTGGAACATACTGCAGAGGCAATACCTGCAAAGCTTCTAACTACACCAGGACCCGATTTCGTGACCGAAATCCTTAGTCAAACTGACAGAAATCCTCAGGTTATGAGGAATTATCAGTCGCTTCTGGATCATGGTCGCCTAGCAGGTACAGGGTATGTTTCAATACTTCCTGTTGATCAAGGTATAGAGCATTCAGCTGCAGCTTCTTTTGCTCCAAACCCCGATTATTTCGACCCGAAAAATGTAGTTGAATTGGCTATTGAGGGAGGATGTAATGCTGTTGCAACCACCTTTGGAGCTTTAGGTGCTGTTTCAAGAAAGTATGCGCACCGGATTCCGTTTATCGTGAAGTTGAATCACAATGAGCTTTTGACATTTCCAAATAAGTTCGACCAAGTTATGTATGGAACGGTGGAACAGGCTTATGAACTTGGAGCTGCAGGAGTGGGAGCGACGGTATATTTCGGTTCCGAAGAGGCGACCCGACAGATTCTTGAAGTAAGTGAAGCTTTTTCTCTAGCTCATCAGTTAGGAATGTTCACGGTTCTTTGGTGTTATCTAAGAAATCCCGGTTTTGATAAAGATGGTACGGATTATCACACAGCAGCTGATTTAACTGGACAAGCTAATCATGTCGGCGTGACGATTGAAGCTGATGTTATTAAGCAGAAACTTCCGGAGGTAAATGGAGGATTCAACGCTATTGAAGGGTATGGGAAAACTCACCCTCTTGTTTATGAAGAACTAACTACAGATCACCCAATAGATTTATGTAGATGGCAGGTAGCTAATTGCTACATGGGAAGAGTAGGACTCATCAACAGTGGTGGAGCTTCGTCAGGTGCAAGCGACTTGCAGGAGGCTGTAAAGACTGCTGTGATAAATAAACGTGCTGGCGGCATGGGTTTGATAAGTGGAAGAAAGGCATTTCAACGTCCGATAGGAGAAGGTGTGGAACTCCTTCATGCCATTCAGGATGTCTATCTCGATGACTCTGTGTCTATCGCTTGATTTTAAAAATCAAGATGTTTTATAACCTTTTATGTATAAATTGATTGTCGTGTTTGGAATATCTTTCTAAATGGTCATAGCTAAATTCTCTATGATTGGTTAGTGTGCAGGTAGTGACTATGAGTCATCTCTTCGTAAGAATTAAGGAAAATAAGTGACCACATTTTCAATTTTGGATGTCGAGATTCAAGAGATAGAAGGTGGGAAAACTCTTTTCGGAGATTCTCTAACGACATTTCCAATGGCAATGGTAGTTCTTGATCCATACACACTCGAAAGTTCGTGGATACTCGATACAGCCGACCGAGTGCTTAGCCATTTCCAAGGAGCAGATGTAAGAGTGGCTTTTGTCGTTGCTGGTTCTGATCCCGAAGGAGCAGCCAGTTTCTTGGGACCTTTATCTGACAGAATTCTTACTTTTGTTGATAAAGATAAGAAATTAGTGAAAGAACTTTCAATCAAATCGCTGCCTTCGTTCGCTGTCATCCGCCAAGATGGATCAGTGCTTGGTTTGGCTGAAGGTTGGGATCCAAATGAGTGGAGAGATTTAGCTGACAGTTTGGCTGAAATGACAAGTTGGTCACGTCCAGAGATACCTTCAGGAGATGATCCAGCTGCCTATAAAGGAACCTCTGCACGTGGTACTGTAAACCAAGTGATACCAGCTGATGTAGAACTAGTTGAAAAAGTCATCATAAGATTTGCAGGCGACTCAGGTGACGGAATGCAATTGACTGGAGATAGGTTCACAAGTGCAAGCGCCTTGGCAGGTAATGATCTTTCTACCCTTCCTGAGTTCCCAGCTGAGATCAGAGCCCCTGCTGGAACATTAGCTGGAGTTTCAGCTTTCCAAGTTCAGATTTCTGATCATGACATCACCACACCTGGAGATGCTCCGGCTGTTCTTGTGGCCATGAATCCCGCAGCTTTAAAATCTGATCTTCACTTGTTGGTAAGTGGTGGAACGGTGATTGTTAACGAAGACACATTTGAAGAGAGAAACCTTGAAAAGGCTGGATACAGCTATAACCCGCTTGAAGAAGGTAAGGAACTTGATGGTTGTCGAGTCATTAAAGTACCAATGACTAGTTTAACAAAAGAGGTCTGCAAGGATCTTGGAGTAAAGCCAAGAGATGCTGATCGTTCAAAGAATTTTTTCGCTTTAGGGCTAGTTTCATGGATGTACAGTCGACCTGTAGAACCAACTCTCGAATGGATTGAAGAAAAATTCGCCGGAAAAGATTTGGTAATTTCTGCAAATAAAGCAGCTTTCCAAGCCGGACACGCTTTTGGTGAAACGGCTGAGTTGGGAGACCAGAGGGTAGCTATTAAAGCTGCACCTCTTCCGTCGGGAACATATACCAGTATTACTGGAAATATTGCCCTGTCGTGGGGTTTGATAGCAGCGAGTCACCTTTCTAATCGCCCTTTATTCTTAGGCACTTATCCAATTACTCCCGCGTCTGACATTCTCCACGAGTTGGTCCGGCATAAACGACATGGAGTCATGACCTTCCAGGCAGAAGATGAGATAGCAGCTATAGGATCTGCGCTTGGAGCTTCTTATGGGGGACACCTAGGGGTAACTGCTACTAGCGGTCCAGGAGTTGCACTCAAGTCTGAAACACTAGGTTTGGCAGTTTCTCTTGAATTGCCTCTTGTTCTAGTTGATGTTCAGCGCGGAGGTCCATCTACTGGATTGCCAACAAAAACTGAAGCTTCAGATTTGCTACTAGCAATGTATGGAAGACATGGAGAGGCTCCACTCCCAATTGTTTCAGCGAGCACTCCTTCAGACTGTTTCGATGTAGCTATAGAAGCAGTCAGAATAGCTTTAACGTACCGGACTCCCGTCATTCTTCTTACTGATGGATATTTAGCTAACAGTTCTGAACCGTGGCTTTTACCAGATCCTGCATCGTTGCCAGAAATACCTGTTGTATTTACCACTGAATTTAATCAAACGAATGAGGATGGAGATGGAATCTTTTGGCCTTACCAGCGAAACGAAGACCTTGCTCGTGATTGGGCTTTGCCGGGAACACCAGAACTTATGCACAGAATTGGTGGGATCGAGAAAGAGGATGGTTCTGGAAATATAAGCTATGACCCAGAAAATCACGGATATATGGTTGATCTAAGACAGGAAAGAATTCAAAAAGTTAAGGTGCCCGATCTTGAGGTTGATGGAGACCAGGATTTTGAACTTTTAGTAGTTGGCTGGGGTTCAACATGGGGAGCGATCAAAGGTGCTGTGGGTCGAGCGTGTAAGGACGGTTACAAGATTGGACATGTACATTTGCGACATTTGAATCCTTTGCCGAATAATCTTGGTGAACTTTTATCCAAAGCCAGCAAAGTTATAGTCCCCGAGATGAATCTTGGACAATTAAGTAAAATAATTAGAGCAGAGTATCTAGTTGATGCGAAATCTATTACAAAAGTAAAGGGTGTGCCCTTTACCGCTGGAGAACTTGATTATATATTTCGGGAGGCTTTAGATGACTGACACACAAACTAATTCAAACTCAACCACGACAAAAGCTGATTGGACAAGTGACCAAGAGGTTAGATGGTGTCCAGGTTGTGGCGATTATTCAATTTTGACTGCTTTGCAAATGTTGATGCCTGAATTAGGGGTAGAACGAGAAAAAACTGTTTTCATTTCTGGTATAGGTTGTGCCGCTCGGTTCCCTTATTACATGAACACTTATGGAATGCACAGCATCCATGGAAGAGCACCTGCAATAGCAACGGGATTGGCTTTAGCAAGGCCTGATCTTGATGTCTGGGTAGTTGGGGGTGATGGAGACATGCTCTCGATTGGTGGAAATCATTTGATCCATGCTTTAAGAAGGAATGTCAATATAAATATTTTACTTTTCAACAATCAGATTTATGGGCTTACAAAAGGTCAGTTTTCTCCGACCAGTGAAGTGGGCAAGGTAACGAAATCTTCTCCAGTCGGATTGGTTGCTAAACCGCTTAATCCTTTAAGTGTGGCGATCGGTTCTGAGGCTACTTTTGTAGCAAGAACACATGATATGGATAGAAGTCACATGCAGGAGATGTTCAGACGCGCATATAAGCATCCGGGAGCCTCATTTGTTGAAGTGTTACAGAATTGCAATGTGTTTAATGATGGTGCATTCAGTGCGATAACTAAAAAAGATGTACGTGCAGATATGTTGATTGATTTGCATCACGGTGAACCCATTCTTTTTGGAGGCGAAAAACAGTTTGGTGTTGTAGCAAATGATGGCGAAGCTAACATTGTCAATGTCGATGAAGTCGGTTCTGATTCAATTTTGGTTCACGATGAGAGCAGAGAAGACCCCTCGAGAGCTTTTGCATTATCACGTCTTAGTGAAACTCCTGACACTCCAACCCCAGTGGGAGTATTTAGAGCAGTCGAACGCGAAGAGTACAGTACATCTCTTAAAAGCCAGATAGATGGGGTTGTAAAGGATCAGGGGGCGGCTGATCTAAATGGACTGTTACACTCCCTTCCTACTTGGGAGGTCTGAGTCCCTAATAAAAAAGGGATTTAAGTATGACTTGGGCTCTTGACCTAGACGGAGTTGTTTGGCTTGGTGACAAAGTTATTCCAGGGGTAAGAGAAGCGATAACACGTCTAAGAAGAGAAGGCGAACAAGTTTTTTTTGTTACCAACAATTCCGGAAGAACTGTATCTGAGGTAGAGAAAAAACTTAATTTATTTGACATTGAACCTGCTGGTGGTGTGATTACTTCAGCAATGGCCATGGCAACTTTATTAAGCCCGGGTGAGACAGTTCTCCCTCTTTGTGGAAGAGGCGCTATAGAAGAGATGGAAAAAGTAGGTGTAAGAACTGTAAAAGAAGGTAAAGCTGATTCAGTTGTCGTTGGATTTCATGAAGACTTTGATTATTGGAAGTTGACAGCAGCCTTGCAGGCAATTGATGCAGGAGCACGCCTGCTTGCCACCAATGATGATCTCACTTACCCTTCACATGACGGAATAAGACCTGGCGCTGGAGCTATTCTCGCATCTTTGGTAGCAGTTACAGGAGCAGTTCCACTGATAGCAGGGAAGCCTAATAAGCCGATGTGCGATTTGCTTAATGGGCTAAGTGGAGATAGCGGGATAATGGTGGGAGATCGGCCTGATACTGATGGAAAGTTCGCTAAAAATATGGGCTGGGAGTTTGGGTTAGTTCTGAGCGGTGTGACTAAGGAGTCAGATCTACCTGTTGATCCCCCTCATGATCAATTAGCCAATAATTTGCCGGACATGGTTGAACAGATTTTTTCCTAATGGCACGACGGCGACTAGATCTTGAAATGATGAGACGAGGTTTAGCTGAGTCACGAGAAATAGCACAATTACTTATCAAATCAGGAAAGGTGCTTGTTTCAGGATCTTCAGCTTTAAAGCCATCGAGACTTGTTGATGCAGGTCAACCATTGCAGGTCATTGACCCTTTACCTAAGTATGTAAGCAGAGCGGGCAGAAAATTAGAAGCTGCTTTGGAAACTTTCAAAGTTGAGGTTAAGTCAAGCAGGTGTATAGACATAGGTGCGAGTACAGGTGGATTTACAGATTGTCTTTTACAAAATGGCGCTAAATCAGTTTTAGCTGTAGACGTTGGTCGAGGGCAGATTCATGAACGTCTAGTCGCAAATCAAAGAGTCAAAGTTCTTGAACAGACTGATGTCAGATCACTCGTACCAGAAAAAGTAGGCGCTCCTTTTGAGGTATTGACAGCTGATTTGGCTTTCATCTCATTACGTACAGTGATGGAGAACCTTTTTTCTTTAGTCGAAGAGGGAAGTATCATGTTGCTTTTAGTCAAACCACAGTTTGAAGCAGGAAAAAAAGAGGTGGATAGAGGCAGAGGAGTAATTCGCGACCCTGAAATATGGGAAGAAGTCATTAAGAATGTGCAGGATTCAATTAATGCCCATGATGGTGCCATAATTGAATGTATGCCATCACCAGTTAAAGGCTCAGAAGGTAACGTTGAATTTTTCTTGCATGTCATGCCAGAAGTGAAACAGGGGGAGCTTCAAATCTCAAAAGTAGTTTCGTTAGCTATCGAACAGGGAGAAAATTGATGGCAGAAATCGGACTTTACGTTCACGAATTCCGGCCCGAAGCTATGTCTAATTCAGTTGAACTAACTGAACTCCTTCGAGAAAAAGGGCACAATGTAAGACAATCAAGTGATTTAAAAGAAAATCCTTCTGGGTTTGTTGATGATCTTGATCTTCTTGTGAGCATGGGAGGAGACGGCTCTATTCTCAGAGCAGTAAATCTTTTAGATGGTCGACCCACTCCTGTTCTAGGAATAAATTTTGGTCAACTGGGATATCTCACTGCAGCTGAACCTTCAGAGGCTTTTGACGCAGTAATTAGAACTCTTGAAGGCAACCATGACCTTGAAGAGAGGATGATGCTCAAGGTTTCTGTTGAGAGAGAACAGGCCGAATCTGCGATCGAAGATCATGCTTTGAACGAAGCAGTAGTCGAGAGAACAGCAGTTAGCCAGACAGTTCGGATGAAGGTTTCCATGGACGGTTCTTTTTTCACTTCTTATGCAGCGGACGGATTAATAATTTCCACACCCACAGGTTCGACGGCGTATGCTTTTTCTGCTCGGGGACCGATAGTAGATGCGAGCCATCATTCCATTCAGGTAACTCCCGTATCGCCCCACATGTTGTTTGACAGGACTTTGGTTCTAGCCCCTTCAACTGAATTAGAACTGCAAGTTCTGGGGGACCGGACAGCCACTTGCACTGTTGATGGAAGAGAGTTGGGAGTCTTGGAAGAAAAAGATCGTGTGATCTGTACGAGGTCAGATCGAATTGCAAAACTTGTTACATTTGGCAAACGGGATTTTTTGCATCCCCTTAAGACGAAATTCGGTTTAGAGGACAGGTAGAGACTGAACTTAAAGGTAGCGACTTTTATCTCAATCTTAAATGTGGGACAAATTTTATTTCTGCAAGCGGTGAAGTCATTTTGCCTGTAAGGTGAATTCCCGTGACGAAACACATCTTCGTTACGGGAGGAGTTGCAAGTTCGCTCGGGAAAGGGCTTACTGCAGCGTCTCTCGGAAGGCTTTTAAAGCAACGTGGGCTCAAGGTAGTAATTCAGAAACTCGACCCCTATATCAACGTCGACCCTGGCACCATGAACCCCTTCGAACATGGGGAAGTTTTTGTTACAGATGACGGTGGCGAAACAGATCTTGATTTAGGTCACTATGAAAGATTTATTGATGAAAATCTGACCACAGAGTCAAATGCGACAACAGGATCGATTTACTCTGCAGTGATAGCTGCTGAAAGACATGGTGAATATCTCGGAAAAACCGTTCAAGTGATCCCCCACATCACTGATGAGATTAAAAGAAGAATTAGAGTACTCGCGACTGAAGATACTGACGTGCTTATCACTGAGGTAGGAGGAACAGTAGGTGATATTGAGATACTGCCTTTCCTAGAAGCAATTAGACAGTTTCGACTTGATGTGGGAGAACACAATATCTGTTATGTCCATGTGACACTGGTTCCTTTCATTGGACCATCAGGTGAACATAAAACCAAACCTACACAACACTCAGTAACGGAACTTCGTTCAGCAGGTATACAACCACATGCAATAGTTTGTCGAAGCAACGAACCTATAAGCGATGATCTTGAGAGAAAAATCTCACGCCTTTCGAACGTCCCTTTTGAAGGTGTTGTAAACGCACCAGATGCTAGCAGCCTCTATGAGATACCTTTATTACTGAATGAAGAAGGCCTAGATAGTTATATTTGTGATTCATTAGGACTAGATAATCCAGAACCTGATCTTGAGGACTGGAGAGCGTTGGTCAGCCGTGTTATTTCAGCAACAGCAAGAGTCAGGATTGGACTTATCGGGAAATATGTAAGTCTGGTGGACGCCTATCTCTCAGTAGTTGAAGCGCTAAACCATGCCGGCGCACATCATGGAGTTCAGGTGGAAATAGATTGGATTCAAGCCGAAGAAGTTGAGGGAATGCTTGGAGAGGGACGGTTAAAAGACTTAGACGGAATTGTAATCCCTGGAGGTTTTGGGGAGAGAGGTATCGAAGGGAAGATTGCCGCAGCAGGTTTCGCTAGACAAAACGAAGTTCCTTGTCTGGGACTGTGTTTAGGGTTGCAATGCATGACAATAGATTTTGCACGAAATGTATTAGGACTAGAAAGAGCTCATTCAAGTGAGTTCGACCCATCTTCACCACACCCAGTAATAGATTTGATGGAATCTCAACGTGATGTATCAGATATGGGTGGAACCATGCGTCTAGGAGCTTATGTCGCACAATTAAAACCTGAGTCTCAAGTGTCGGCAATATATGGTGAAGATGTTGTTTCAGAACGACACAGACACAGATATGAATTCAATTCGCGCTACAGGGCGAAGTTCGAAGACACGAACTTTGTCTGTTCAGGAGAGTCGCCGGACGGTCGTTTGGTCGAGTTCATCGAGTTGAAAGATCATCCTTTCTGGGTGGCAACTCAAGCACACCCAGAGTTCAAAAGCAGACCAGATCGACCCGCTCCATTATTTAGAGCATTTGTAGAAGCCGCTTTGCACCGAGCGGAGGGACGTAACCCACAGTTGCTGCAAATGGAAGAAGAATTTTCTAACTGAATGGCTACTGAATCTTTCAAGGAATTTAAAAAGGTTTCTGAGAAACTAATCCACGGCGAAGATTGGTTCTCTTTTGCAGTGGCAGAGTTTGAGGGTCCAGTTGGGGAAAGAATCAATAGATACATCTTCCATCATCCTGGTGCAGTCGGGGTGGTGCCTATAGAAGATGAAAATATAGTTTTAGTCCGCCAGTATCGACCAGCACTTGAAAAGGAAATGTTAGAAATCCCAGCAGGCAAATTAGATATTGAAGGAGAGGAGCCTGAAAAAGCTGCGCGACGAGAGTTAATTGAAGAAACAGGATTAGATGCATCAAACCTCCAAGAATTATGCAGTTTTTACAATTCAGCGGGTTTTTCAGATGAGAAGACAGTGATCTATCTCGCTACTGAAATGACACAAGTTGAAAAGATGGCAGCAAGTGTTGAAGAGCAGTACATGACAACTGAGAAAGTTCCATTGGAGGATGTACACGAACTAATAGATTCCGGTTATATCACTGACGCAAAAACGATAATAGGTATTTATTCAGCGTTACGTAGTATAGGTAAGTGAGTTGGAGTCTTTTCAAAACTTATTTCATCTCGCCAAAAGGTTCTGGTTTTCTCTAAAACCTAAGAGATTATCAGAAGAGAATCTTTATTGGACTCGGTCTCATCTTTCCGAAAACGAGTTTGCGTATTGGGAAAAACTTTCCTTAGCTGACCAACGTCATTCTTTTCTGGTAGCTAAACAAGCAGAATATGAAATCGGCAAGCAAGGGAAAGAATTTATAGCAGCAGCTCTTCTGCATGATATAGGGAAACTTGAAAGCGGATTCGGCACTTTCGGAAGAGTTTTTGCAACTCTGTGTTGTTTCCTTTTCCCATTGAGAGAAATGGAAAAATGGACAGAAAGAACTAAAGGTTTACGACGACGGTTAGTTGACTATGCAAAACATCCAGCACTCGGAGCGGAATTACTAAGAGGAATTGGTAGCCAACAACAGACAATTACATGGGTTTTAGAGCATCATTCGGATAGAGAAAAGTGGGTGACTCCAAAAGAAATAGCAGAGATCTTATCCAGTTCAGATGGTGACTAGCGTTGCTTACTGATTCAACAGCCCGATATTTTCTCGTGCTCTAGATAATGTGGCAGAAGCGATCTCTCTGGCTTTTTCAGCCCCTTTAGCAATCAAGCGGTTTGTTTCTCCCGGGTCATCAGCGAGTGTGTGGTATTTCTCTTGTACAGGTCTAAGGAGTTCCACCACTGCTTCGGCTGTTGCACTTTTTAGATCTCCGTAACGAGTTATTCCGTCGCAAGCTTCTTGAGGTGTTTTTCCTGTTGCGGCTCCAAGAATGGAAAGTAAATTCGAAACGCCTGGTTTTTTCTCAGTGTCGAAAAATACCTCATCGTTACTATCAGTAACGGCTCGTTTGACTTTCTTTTCGATCACATCAGGAGGATCTAAAATCAAGATAGTTCCTTGAGGGCTTTCTTCCGATTTAGACATTTTTTTCTCTGGGTGCTGCAGATCCATCACTCTTGCTCCAGAAGGAGGGATTACTGCCTCAGGCACAGTAAAAGTATCACCGAATCGAGTGTTGAAACGTATAGCTATATCTCTTGTCAATTCAATATGTTGTCTTTGGTCTTCCCCGACGGGAACTTGATTAGTGTCATAGAGCAAAATGTCAGCTGCTTGGAGAGCGGGGTAGGTGAAGAGACCGGCAGAAACAAATTCGTTGCTAGTTGATTTATCTTTGAATTGAGTCATTCTTCTGAGCTCTCCAAAAGCTGCTGTGCATTCCATAAGCCAGGCACACTCAGCATGTTCTTGGACATGACTTTGAACAAACAGTATGCAACGTTCGGGATCAAGCCCGACAGCCATAAGCATTTGGGCTAATGAAAGAGTCGAAGATCTAAGTTCGTCCGAGTCATGAGGAACAGTCAGAGCATGAAGATCAACGACGCAATAAACCGCATCTGACTCATCTTGCATTGAAACCCAGTTTTGTAAAGCACCGAGATAGTTTCCTAACTGAACTGCTCCTGAAGGTTTAATCCCTGAAAAAACTCTGTTCACGTTTTAAAGGTACTTGCGTAGCACAGATGTTGCTGTTTATTTAAAAAAATAGATAACTCAGGTTTGTTTTTATCTCTAGGCCATCGAGCAAGACATATCGGCACCGCAACACAGAGGTGATTTAATTTTTCCGTGGTCATTTGGGCATTGAGAAACTTGGACGGTGGAGCCATCATCTTTTGTCAATGTCTCATTCACTAAAGGGGCGTCACAAGTGCCGCAGGTAGCGTTAACACTCATACCGCATGAATCGCAGGTGTACGTTGCCATATCTATTTCCTATCATTTGATGAGTTTAGATTTTCGCATTTTTTGGTTGAAAGTTGTGTTTTTTAGTTAAATTTTTTATTTAAATTTTTACACAATCTGGTGGTTAATTGCCGTATGAGTGCCTTAGGAGCATCTATGGTCGTAGTTGATGGGAGTAACTGTAACCACGCCTGTGTATGAGGGGCCTTTTGATCTTCTTTTAGATCTAATTTTGCGCGAAGAAGTTGAGCTGTACGAAGTATCTCTTCTAACCATTGTTGACGCTTATTTAGAGGAACTCGAAAATATGCAGGAATATGATCTAGAGCTGGCTACGGAGTTTCTTTTAATTGCAGCCATTCTGGTTGAACTAAAAACACGGCGCTTGTTGCCCTCGGGCAACGATGTGGCTCCTGACGATGAGTATGGACTCTGGGAGGAGAGAGACCTTCTTTTAGCAAAACTTGTTGAATGCAAGACTTTCAAAGAAGCAGCATCACAGCTAAGGGCGTTATCTCAGCAAGCTTCACTGTCATGGCCGCGTCGAGCTGGCCTCGAAGAAGTTTTTCTTTCCCTGACGCCCGACTTGCTTGAAGGAGTGACCAAGAACCATTTGCGCGAAGCTTGTTTAAAGGCGATGGCTCCGCGACCATTAATCCACGTGGACATTGAACATATAGCTCCTATAAAGGCGACAGTTGTTGAAGCTGTAAAAGAACTGTTAGAAGAAGTGCCGAAAACTGGTCTGGTGAGCTTTAGAGAGCTGACGAAAGGTTTGACGGATCGTATTGAAATAGTCGTAAAGTTTTTGGCGGTTTTAGAACTTTACAAACAAGGAGTTTTAGAAATAAATCAAATTGATTCTTTCGGTGAAATAAGTGTTTCTTGGTGTCCAGATGCAGAACTTTCAGACATGGACCTATTGGACATTTACGAAGGCTAGGGGTGCAAGGTGTCAGAAGAAGAATCTAAATTGAAAATGGTAAGCGACATAGAAACTGAGCCTCATATTAGGCGAGCAATTGAAGCTATTTTAATGGTAGCTATCGATCCAGTCCCTCCCAGTATCCTCGCTCAACTTTTTGAAAGTTCAGTCGATGAGATGGAACGCATCTGCGATTCAATGGTTGATCATTACAGAGAAGCGGAGTTAGGGTTTCTACTCGTCCATATCGGCGGCGGATACAGGTTCCAAAGTAGTCCTGAACAAGCCCAGTGGGTTGAGCGTTTTGTCTTGGAAGGTCAGAGTCGACGATTAACTGCAGCAGCTATGGAAACTTTAGCGATAGTCGCCTATAAGCAACCCATCTCCAGAGCTCAAATTTCTGCCATAAGGGGAGTGGATGTTGAAGGAGTAATGCGAAATCTGCAACAACGAGGTTTAATCGACGAAGTCTCTAGAGATACTGGACCGGGAAATGCTGTTCTTTATGGAACGACACAAGAATTTCTTGAACGAATGGGGATAAATTCTGCAACAGATTTGCCCCCATTGGGTGAATTTGTACCCGGGCCTGAAGTCGTTGAAGCTTTGGAAAGAAGTCTAAGAGTAGTTTCCGATGAGGTAACAATTCCTGTAAATGAAGAGGGCTGATTGGTGTCGAGCTCAGAATTTGAGCAAGAACCTCAACAGTTTGAACGACTTCAGAAAGTATTGGCGAGAGCTGGCATAGGAAGCAGGCGTGTTTGTGAAAAACTGATAGTCGAACAGAGAGTTACTGTTAATGGAGAGGTCTCTGAATTAGGGGAAAAGGTTGATTCAGAAACATCACAGATTGAGGTTGATGGTTTAAAAATCGGCGTCCGACAGGATCTTGTTTATTACTTACTTAATAAACCGATCGGAATAATTACTACTTCAAAAGACCCTCAGGAAAGATCTACTGTCATAGACCTTGTGCCAAAACATCCAAGAGTTTTTCCAGTAGGACGTCTAGACGCTGATACAGAAGGATTGCTCTTGTTGACAAATGATGGTGACCTCACGCACTATTTAACTCATCCATCTTTTGGGATCGAAAAAGAATATTTAGTTCAAGTGGAAGCAAAGCCTTCTAGAAACGCTATACGTGAATTACGTCAAGGGGTGGAATTAGATGATGGGATAACAGCACCTGCAAAGGTTTCCTTAGTGGATGAAAAACTACTCAGAATAGTGATACATGAGGGGCGAAACAGACAGATTAGAAGGATGTGTGAATATATAGGTCACCCTGTGATAAGACTGGTTCGATCACGTATTGGTCCTTTAGTGGACCGGACTCTTCGTCCAGGGTCTTTTCGCGAGTTGACGAAGCAGGAATTGAAGTCCATACGCAAAATTCTTTTGGAAGATTTTTCCATCTGACTTTTAAATCACTCCTTTTCATCAACGCCTAGGCTCTAAGATTGAGTTCAACTCAAAACAAAGGATATGGAGAGACTGATGAACCCCCGAGCCATGATTGTAGGAGTGGGTCTAATTGGCGGTTCAATTGGGATGGCATTACGCGAACAGGGTTGGCATGTCAGTGGGATAGATGAAGACGAAAAGCGTTTAGCCGAAGCTAAACAATTAGGGGCAATAGATGCCGTAGGTTGGGACGAAGAGGCTGAAATAACATTCGTAGCAGTACCTGTACGAGAGATACCAGACCTAGTAAAGGAAGCATTGTCAATCACCTCCAAAGGTTTCGTGACCGATGTGGGGAGTGTGAAAGCAAGAATCTCAAAAGAAATTAAAGACTCCAGATTCGTAGGTGGCCACCCGATGGCAGGATCAGAACAGGAAGGCTTAATAGGGGCAGATTCTCAAATGTTCTCAGATGCGAACTGGGTTCTTACTCCCACGGAAGATACCGCTGACGAAGCATTTAAACGCGTCAGAGAAGTGATTATTTCCCTTGGAGCTGAAATAGTTACTTTAAGTCCAAGTCGTCACGATTCGTTGGTAGCCATGGTCTCCCATGTACCTCATCTGGCGGCAGCCACACTTATGGGACTAGCAGCTAATAGATCAGAAGAGCATTTCGCAGTTTTAAGACTGGCAGCTGGCGGTTTTCGTGACATGACCAGAATCGCCGCTGGTAATCCTACAATTTGGCCAGATATTTGTGCAGAAAACCACGAAGCAATTACTGAAGTGATAGATGAATTCATTTCAGCTCTAACAGAAGTCCGTAATGAGGTTAATGACAGTGACAATGACTCTCTATTAGAGCGTCTAGAGACATCAAGAGAAGCAAGAATGAATCTGCCAACTGGTGCTCCTAGACCCTCTGAACTGATTGAAGTTCGTGTGCCAATAATGGACAAACCGGGAGAATTGGCCACGATAGCGTCTTTAGCGACTGAACTAGATGTCAACATTTTCGATTTAGAAATGACCCACTCTTCAGAAGGCGACCGTGGTGTAGTTGTATTGCTTGTAGAGAAGAATTTAGCAGAAAGACTGTCCGGAGGTTTAATGACCCAAGGGTACAGACCAGCATTGAGATCTTTATTGTGACATCAGAAAAAATAGAACCCACGGAATGTCTCATAGGGGAAATTGACGTGCCTGGAGACAAGTCGATTTCTCATCGAGTTCTAATGTTGGCTTCTTTGGCAGATGGAGAGTCAACAATTCATGGGTTAAGTAGAGGTCAAGACATTAAGCACACAATGGACATTCTCAGTTCTCTTGGAGCAAAACTGAGTGAAATGGAACCAGATGTTTTATGTATTCAAGGTGGAAGACTAAAAGAACCTAGTGGGAACTTGTATGTAGGTAATTCAGGAACAAGCATTCGTTTAATGTCAGGACTGCTTGCGGGCTTGCCGTTTTCAACAACTCTTGATGGTGACGAGTCAATTCGGAAAAGACCAATGAAGAGAATAATAGAACCATTGAAAAAAATGGGAGCTTCGATCGAATGTTTAGAGAGCGCCGATACAGCCCCATTTAGGGTCGATGGTGGTGATCTAAAAGGTATCGAATACCAGATGGAAGTACCCAGCGCTCAAGTAAAGGGATGCTTGATGTTTGCGGGGCTTTTTGCGGAAGGTGACACAACTGTTGTTGAAACTACTCCTACAAGAGTGCATACAGAGGAATTATTTAAAGAAGTAGGCCTTGACATTGAAACTACTTCTACGTCTATAACTGTTAAACCAGGACAACCAAAACCCTTCATTCATAAAGTAAAGGGCGACCCATCTCAAGCAGCTTTTTGGGCAGTTGGCGCAACAATTCTCAAAGGTTCAGAAGTATCCATAAAAAATGTATACACAGGGAGAGAAAGGACTGGATTTATTGAGGTTCTGTTGAGAATGGGAGCGAAGATCACGAAGGATCCCGTTACTAATGATTTACATGTTAGATCTAGTGAACTTGTTGGAACAGTTATAGAAGAATCAGAAATTCCGGGCCTAATCGATGAAGTTCCAGTGCTGGCGGTTGCAGCGGCTTGTGCTGATGGTGAAACATATTTTAAAGGCCTTGGTGAACTTAGAGTTAAAGAAAGCAACAGGCTTGAGACAATAGTTTCTGAAATAGGCTCAATGGGGATGAAGGCAGAGATTTCAGGTGACGACCTGGTGATACAAGGAGGGGAATTAGTAGGGGGAAAAGTTGATTCGCATGGAGATCATAGGATCGCTATGAGTTGTGCTATTGCCGCATTGGTTTCGACTAACCCGACAGAAATTTCCGGATGGGAATCTGTTTCAACTAGCTATCCCGATTTCATTGCTGATTTGGATGCGTTGGGAAAATGAGTAATTCGACTAATGAAAAAATTATTGCAATTGACGGTCCGGCGGGATCAGGGAAATCTACGATCGCAAAAGCTTTGGCAAATAGGTTAAATCTTGATTATTTAGATACTGGAGCGATGTATCGGGCGGTGGCTTTCGTTTCTATTCAGCAGAATATTGAAATAATCGATGAGAAACAAGTTTTAAAAGTCGCTAAAGAAATGGATTTCAACTTCGATGATGGGGTTTGTGTAGTTAATGGTCATGACTCGACCAAAGAAATAAGAGGTCCTGAAGTTACAAGAGTTGTGAGTGTGGTCGCAGCGATGCCGACAGTTCGTAAAGAAATGGTTGAAAGACAGCGTTTCTGGGTCGAAAAAAGAGGCGGAGGAGTTGTTGAGGGTAGAGATATAGGTTCTGTTGTTTTTCCAAAAGCGAAAGTGAAAGTCTACTTAACAGCTTCTGAGGAAGTTCGTGCCGAAAGGCGTATTGAACAAGAAGAAACCCTAGATGCTTCAAAAGTAGCGGATGCAATCAGGAAAAGAGACGAAGCGGATAAAGGACGTTTAACAAGTCCTTTGCTTCGTTCTGAGGATGCAGTAGAGCTTGATACGAGTCTGATGGGGGTCGAAGAAACGATAGAAGAGATTTTGGGACTTTTTAAATGGAAATAGATCTTGGTAAACCAATGGGTTTAAAAGAAAAAATTGCGTACAGGTTTTTTTGGACGTTGGTCTGGATAATTGCCAAAAGTCTTTTTCGTTTCAGAACGGTAAATAAGGATCGATTACCCAAAAACACCCCGTACATTCTTGCGCCTGTTCATCGCTCATACATTGATTCCCCTTTGGGAGGATTGATAACTCTGCAACGCGTTAGGTTTTTAGCGAAGGAGTCGATTTGGAATAATCGACTTGGAGGATGGTTTCTGGGAATTTTAGGATGCTTTCCTGTTCAGAGAGGTACAGCAGACAGAGCTGCTCTAAGAGCATGCCAACAAGTATTGGAACGTGGAGAACCACTTGTAATGTTTCCTGAAGGTACACGTCAAAATGGTCCTGTGGTTGAAAAAGAGAACATGCATTCAGGTCCTGCTTTTGTAGCTGCTAGAGCGGGTGTTCCATTAATACCTTTAGGGATCGCAGGAACGGATAAAGCTATGCCACACGGCGCTCGCTTGATTCGACCTGCAAAGGTTTTTTTGGTTGTAGGGGAACCTGTCGTACCACCTGAGTTTGACGGACGTGTCCCTAGGCAAGCTGTTGACGACCTGACCGAGCAGTTGCGGAACTCTTTACAAGAAGCTTTCGATCATGCTCGAAAGCTTCTAGACGACAAATCCTAGTTTGAAGTGGCCGAAAGGTTGAGGTTGTACAGGACGTCAGAAGCACCGATTTCTTTGTCAGTGAAATTAATACTTTCAGATGGTGCGGCAAAACCTAATCTTGCGAAATTGTCAATAGCTCCGAGTAAATTTCGTATGTTGCGAGGGGGAGGAAAATATTCATCTTCTTGAGTGTGTCTGATGTTTTTAACTCCATCTCTGGGGTTCAGGGTTTTAATCACTTCGGCTACAACCTCATCCGGGGCAGATGCACCTGCTGTTACACCCACAATTCCACAAAGATCCCTTGGGAGTTCCTGAGCCTTATTGATCCAAATTACTCTTTCACAACCTGCTTCTTCAGCTAATTTAACCAAAGCTCGTGTATTGGAACTATTTTTTGAACCTATTACAACTACTGAATCACAGTCGCCAACGAGGTCGAGTAGTGCCGCTTGCCTGTTGGTCGTAGCGAAACACAGGTCGCTTCGTCCAGGTGACCAAAGCTCAGGCCAACGTTTTTCGGCGGAAGAGATGACTCCTTCCCAGTCACGGTGACTCAGGGTCGTTTGAGCTAATAAAGCTACCTTGTCTCCAAGTTCTGGAAGTGAATCAACGTCGTTGGTGTCTTCAACGCGGTGGATTGATTCAGGAGAGACAGCGATAGTGCCTTCAGCCTCTTCGTGTCCTGCGTGTCCTACATATACGATTTGGAAGCCTTTTTTTGAACGAATTTTAACTTCGTGGTGAACTTTGGTTACCAACGGACAAACCGCATCAACCATATAACTAGAAACCTTGTCAGCTTTTTGGACTACTTCTGGAGCAGAGCCGTGAGCTGAGAGCATAAGCGGGGAGCCTTCGGGCACGTTTTCGATATCATCTACAAAAACAACACCGAGTTTTTCAAACCGTTCCACTACAAGTTTGTTGTGAACGATTTCGTGGTAGCAGTAAACAGGCTCGTCGAAGGCTTTGACCATCCAGGTCAGAGCCTTTATGGCCATTTCCACACCGGCACAAAAACCACGCGGTTCAGCTAAAAGAACACGTTCTACCTTCATGATATAACTTTACTTTGTACAGTCAGGTCTCAGATAGTCTTGTAGTCATGTCAGCTCCAACAATTGTTTCAGTTTCTCCCAATTCACCAGCTGAACAACATGGGATTAAAGGAGGAGAGCAGATACTCGCTATAAACGGCTGTGTACCACGAGACGTAATCGAATATCAATTACTGATTGATGAGCCGCAAGTTACTCTTGAAATAGATTCAGGTGGAATACGCAGCGAAGTAGAAATTTCTAGAAAAAGGGGGATTCCTCTAGGCATTGAGGTTGATGGTGCACTTTTTGATCGTGTACGGACATGTGATAATCATTGTGAATTTTGTTTCATTTATCAGCTTCCGCCTGGTTTAAGAAAAAGTCTTTACTTGAAAGACGATGACTATCGGCTCTCGTTTTTATACGGAAATTTCACGACACTCACGAGATTTACTGAATCAGACATGGAAAGGGTTTTAGTTGAAGGTTTATCGCCTTTGTATGTGAGTATCCACTCCACTGATCCTCATAAACGTACAGAAATGTTACGTAATCGAAGAGGTGCCACGAGTCTGAGGTGGCTTCGAGAACTGCTAGATAATGGAGTAACTGTTCACGGTCAAGTAGTTGTATGCCCTGGAGTTAATGACGGCTACTGGCTTGAGGACACTCTGGCTGGAGTAGCCGAAAAATATTCAGAGCTGGCAAGCCTGTGTGTGGTGCCCCTAGGTGTCAGTAAGTACACGAATGAACCGAGAATGCGTCCCCATACTAAAAAAGAAGCTAATGAGGTTATTGATTGTGTTGAGTTTTGGCAAGATTTTTTTGTTGAAAATCTAGAACGTAATCTCGTTTATGCGGCAGATGAATATTATGTAATGGCCGGAAGAGAGTTTCCATCAGCGGAGAGCTATGGGGATTTTGACATGTACGAGGATGGTATAGGAATGGCAAGAGCATTTGAACTTGAATTCTCAAACCATGATTTTAAGCGTGATAAACCATCTGGATTTTTTGCTTCTGTAGAAGGAGCTCCGCCTCTAGGTTTTAGAGCACCTCGCTCAGATATGAAAATGGAAGAAGAGGGAGTTGTTGAAGTTTCGGATACTCCAGTTGCTGTTCTTACAGGTGAATTAGGAGCTGAGGCGATCAGACCTTTAATTGAAAGTTTGCAGAGAGAAGACATTCGGATAGTTCCAGTAGAAAATAACTTTTTTGGAGGAAATGTTGGAGTCACTGGATTGATAGTCGGAGAAGATTTGATCCGAGTATTGTCGAAAGAACCTGAAGGTGACCGATATCTGTTGCCTGATGTTTGTTTGAGTGGAGGACGATTTTTGGATGGAATGACACCCTCTGAGCTTCCTAGAAAAGTTGAAATAATTCCAACAGATGGCGCCTCACTTAAAGATGCGCTTAGTTCGAATAGGTTATAATTATGCTTCCAACAGTTGCGATAGTCGGCAGGCCAAATGTGGGAAAATCGACACTTCTTAACAGGATTTTAGGAAGACGTGAGGCGATAGTAGAAGAACGCCCTGGAGTTACAAGAGATCGAAAGGAAGTGATTGCTTCCTGGTCGGGTAAAGAATTCACACTTATTGACACGGGCGGCTGGATGGCGACAGGGAGTGCTCTTGATGAAAAAGTTAGCGACCAGAGCGAAAAAGCAATAAAAGAAGCAGATGCAGTTCTTTTTGTTGTTGATGCAACAGTTGGAGTGACTGATGATGATGCTCGGATAGCTTCTCTTTTACGCTCTAAACAAGAAACGGTTCTGGTTGTAGCAAACAAAGTTGATAACAAAAATCTCGAAACAGAAGTGTGGGATTTGTTGTCATTAGGTCTAGGTGAACCCCTTCCAGTCAGTGCTCTGCATGGGAAAGGCACAGGAGACCTTTTGGAGATTCTGATAGACAAACTGCCTGTAGTTGAAGAAGATTCTGAAGAAGATGATGAACAAGAGGAGAAAATTATTGGAGTCACTTTGGTTGGCAGGCCGAATGTTGGTAAATCAACCCTTTTCAACAGGCTGATAGGGGAAAACAGGTCTGTTGTCCATGACATGCCGGGAACAACAAGAGACACGATAGATACAGTCGTAGAAACCGAAAATGGCCCCGTGAGATTTATTGATACAGCGGGTATGAAAAGAAAAGCTCGTGTTGATGAGAGCACAGAATATTACTCGCTAGTGAGGGCACTTCAAGCGGTAGATTCAGCGGATGTTTCTTTGTTGATTATCGACTCAACTGAGGGGGTGACACATCAAGATCAAAGATTGGCGGAAAGAGTGGATGCAGCGGGGTGTCCAATTTTAGTTTTATTAAACAAATGGGATTTATGTGATGCAGAAACGCGAGAAGATGTCCTTGGGCAAGTAGGGGACCGGTTGCATTTCATAGGACAAGCGCCTGTGATTCAAATCAGTGCACTGAGCGGTCGTAATGTTGGACGTCTTTGGCCTGCGCTCGCAGAAAGTGTTAGGGAGTATCAGACTCGGATCCCGACTCGAAGGGTTAATGAAGTTGTTAGAGCCGCCCAAGCAGCTCATCCAGCACCTGGAGGGGTAAGGGTTTTGTATGCGACTCAAGGAGCTACTGATCCGCCTACTTTCACGTTGTTCGCGAATAGAGAAGTTCCGAAAACATGGTTGCGCTATTTAGAGAGGAAAATCAGGGAAGATCTTAATTTAGGTGCAACAGCTATAAAATTAAGAGTGCGCAGACGCTCAGAGTAGTAAAAAAAACGCTTTAAGTAATAAATAAATGAAATTTCATAAAAAGCTGATGTAGTTATTCGGGGAGTATCATAATGTTTGAGATGCGGACCCTTGTCCTAACTGCCCTTGGAATAATTTGCCTAGCTGCGACGCTGGCTTGGATAAGGTCTGCTCAGCAACGCTACAGAGTGGTTCAAAAAGTTGATAGTGACGAGGCGCCTGATTCCCACACGTTGGCATGGTCGACTTTTCGTAAGGAAATTCACTCGGCAAGTCTTTATGGATTGTTATCTGTAGCTTCTTTTGTAACGGCATTTACAGAAACTTCTGATGCGTCAATAATTTTTGTTTTAGTAGCGATACCAGCTTTAGTGTCAACTTATTGGGCCAGGAACGCAGTTCGAGAAGCTCGAATGGCACGTAAAAGTTTTGATATGGAACGCAGAGCACAAGAAGCTCTTGATCAGCAGGAGTTAGCACCTAAAGCGTGGGCAGCACGCTTGGCTCCAGAGGAACTCCCAGAATTCAGTGGTTTTGATGTTGGGCGTGTATATCAAGCTGGTACAGGTCTCATGGCTGGAGACTTTTTTGATGTTTTTCAAGCTTCCCCCACGCGACTAGCGGCGGTAATAGGCGACGTGTCAGGTCAGGGTATCGAATCTTCGATTACCGCATTTCAAGCAAAGTATCTATTAAGAACCTTTTTACGACAGTTCCGCGATCCGGCCCAGGCACTTGAAGAACTCAACCATCAGATGGTCTCTGTGGAACGTACTGAAGAGTTCATTTCACTTGTCGTAATAGTTTTCGACACTGAAGCCGAAACTCTAAGATATGCATCCGCCGGTCACCCAGCAGCGTTTCTTTGGCATGAACGTGAAGTTAGGCCACTGAGGTCAACTGGACCTTTATTGATGCTTGATCCACATGGACATTTTTTCAGCAGAGAGATTCCTTTATCGCGCGATGATATGGCGGTTATGTACACAGATGGTTTAGTTGAAGCGCGACGCGGTGACGAACAATTTGGTGAAGATCGAATTGGCGACGCGATTAGAAGAAACCCTGGGATTTCACCTGATGTTTTTTGCAAGCAACTATTGGACTCGGCGAACGATTTCAATCAAGGAATCCTTGCTGACGACGTAGCTATTTTAGCAATACGAAAAGATTAAAAATAAAAAATGCCCTGGTGTGTTTCTTGCGACAAATACCTATCGCCTAATTCTGTTTCTGTAGTAGGGACTTGTTCTTCTTGCGGCAACCGAGTACTCGAAGGTGATGACAAGGAAGTTAAGTCACAGAAAATCCCTTGGCATTTTTGGGTTTTTGTAAGCGCTGCGATGGTCTATCTCGGATGGCGACTTGTTGAAGGTTTGTGGACACTGTTCACCTAGAGGTATTAAGAAAACTATTCTTTTACGCCTGCCATCAGAAGACCTATTTCGTTTCGTTCGGCGTCTGCACCTGAGATAATTGAAATAATTTCACCTTCGTACATGACAGCTATTCGATCAGAAAGACCGATCACCTCGTCAAGATCTTCAGATATTAGTAGAGTCGCTGTTCCAATATCACGTTGTTCGATGAGACGGTTATGTATGTATTCGGCTGCTCCGATGTCGACTCCACGTGTTGGCTGACAAGCGAGTAGAAAAGTTGGTTCCGCTGAAAGTTCTCTAGCTAAAATTACTTTCTGTATATTTCCTCCTGAGAGGCTCGATGTCGGGGTTTCGATACTAGGTGTTTTCACGTCGAAGTCGCTGACCAGTTCGGCGTTATGGTTTCTGATCGCGTCGAAAGATAAAAAACCGCGTTTTGTAAAAGTTTCATTTCCATGGTTAACGAGTATCAGATTTTCGCTAACAGTGAAATCTGGGATAGCTCCATCAGGAATGCGTTCTTCAGGTATGAAACCTAAACCTTTTTTACGACGTTCGTCCGTGCTGCACAGAGTCACGTCTGAGTCATCCAATTCTATTATGCTGCCTTCTTCTGTTTCTCTGAGGCCCGCAATCGCTTCAGCCAACTCTCGCTGGCCGTTACCTGAAACTCCAGCAATTCCAAGAATTTCACCTGCTTTAATTTCAAAGGAAACTTTGTTCACAGCAACAGTTTCATTATCTCCAAGGACTGTTAAGTCAGATAGGACTAAGCGTTTTTCACCTAGTTTGGTTTCAGGCAAGTCAGGAGTCAGTCGCACATCCCTACCTACCATCATTTGGGCGAGTTCTTGTCTGTTCGTTGCAGATGGAGTGGTTTCTCCTACAACCTCGCCATCACGTAAAACTGTAATTCGGTCGCTTAGAGACATAACTTCACGCAATTTATGCGAAATGAAAATTAGGCCTTTTCCATTATCGGCCATGCGTCGCAATATAAGGAATAAATCTTCCACTTCTTTAGGAGTAAGAACAGCGGTCGGTTCATCGAGGACTAGCAATTCAGCGTCCCTATACAGGGCTTTAATTATTTCCACTCTTTGTCGTTCACCTACAGAGAGATGTTCAACTCTCACTGAAGGGTCGACAGCCAAACCATGTTCGTTTGAGATATCAGAAATACGACTTGCAACATTTTCCAGGTCAGTAAAAGGTCGACGGTTTGAAGGAATGCCTAGGGCGACATTTTCACAAACAGTTAACGTTGACACAAGCATGAAATGTTGGTGAATCATTCCTACGCGTGAATCTATGGCTGCAGACGGTGAGTCGATATCTATTGGGTTGCCTCTAAGTAGAATTTCACCTTCGTCAGCCTGGTAGAGGCCGAAAAGTATCTTTACCAGAGTGCTTTTCCCTGCACCATTTTCGCCAAGTAGTGTATGAACTTCGCCGTATCGGACATCAAGATCAATATTGTTGTTGGCAACCACACCAGGAAAATGTTTTGTAACTCCTCTCATTTCAAGAAGATTGTTGTTTGTTTCAGTCATTTAAGTGTTCTTGTTCAGTTAAAGAGCATCCTCGGGAAACGACAGGTGTCGTTTCCCGAGGATAGTTAGCTCTTTTCGTTTAGTTACTAGGCTCCAGTGTTGATAGAGCCGTCTATGATGCCAGCAATTGCCGCATCAGCGCTAGCTCTAACATCATCTGAGAGGTCGTAGCCATCATTGAATTCGATTACGAGACCTCCGTTAGCCAGATTGATTTCAAAAGCTTTGCCACCCTTAGTACCGTCGTCGCGAAGATCGAGCATCTCTTCGAGAACTATTTCCCAATGGTAAACCTGTGAGGCGATAACCAAATCGGGTGCTAGAGAAGTTTGATTCGACTGGGTTCCGAACCATGGAACTCCAGCATCAGCTGCTACACCTACGGCTCCGACAACCATTTGAGCTGTTCCGGTGAGAACATCGGCATTATTTGCAAGGTGTGCTTCTGCGGCTTCTGCTGCGAGAGCCACGTCTCCGAATGAACCTGTATAAGTGACACTTACATCAGCACCTCCAGCTTTGGCTGCAGTGGTGAAACCATTGATATATGGCACAGCGTCACCTGCTTCTACAGGTCCCACTACACCGATTTTTCCACTCGTTGATACAGCTGCTGCGACAACGCCGTTTACGTAACCGCCTTCATCTGAAGCTGGTGAGTATGCAAAAACGTTATCTAGTCCTTGTGTGTTTGTAGCAGTACCCCATATGAATGTGGTGTCTGGAAAGTCAGGTGCTATTTCTGCCAGCGACGCCCCGAATTGGGTGCCGTGAGCGATAACAACATCGGTTCCATCTTCTGCATATCCACGGATTGCAGCTGCTGCTTCTTCAACAATGAAAGTTCCATCAGTGATTGAAAGAGTTATTTCTCTATCAAGTGCGTTGACGGAATCAACCATGCTCTGGCTGAAAGCCAGATCGTCAGAGGCGCTAGGAGCAACAATTGCCATAGTTAAAGCACCGCCACTATCACTGGAGTCGTCAGACGACCCGCAAGCAGATGCTACTAAGACAAACGAGCCTAGTAGAGCCAAGAGACTTGTTAATAGTCTCACTTTTTTTCTCATATTTCTTCCTTTCCCTTACGGGTTTCCCCGAATTGTTAGAACTTTCAACTCCTTACAAACGGCTTAGTTAGAGCCGCTGGTGCATTTACCCTTCTGGCTAAAAGTACCAGAGCAATTATCGTTACGATAGCCGGAGCCATACCTGCGAGGTCAGAGATACTCACGGGAATTATTCCCAGAGCTTTCCATTGGAGAACAATCGCATTGACCAATCCAAATAGCAGCGCACCACCCATTACACCTAAGGGTTTCCATGCTCCAAAGTAAACGAGAGCTACGGCTATAAAACCCATTCCCTGGGTGAGATGAGGTTGGAAAATTCCGAGTTGCAGAACTAGAGCTGCACCTGCCAAACCTGCGAAAGCGTTTCCTATCATTATCGCTGAGAAGCGTGTGCGTTCGACAGATACTCCGAGGCTGTCAGCGGCTTGAGGGTTTTCTCCCACGGATCTTATGTTCAGACCGAAAGTTGTTTTGTTGAGCACAATCATGGTCACAGGCACAAGAGCGAAAGCTGCATAGGTCATAAGATTGCGTTGGAAGAGAGGT
>Ga0206683_10000595_pt1 | contig 25952 bp, 27 predicted proteins | sample M280m12015metaG_FD_155483 | JGI IMG/M metagenome (GOLD analysis project Ga0206683, IMG submission 155483) | Ammonia-oxidizing marine archaeal communities from Monterey Bay, California, United States - M2 80m 12015 | ecosystem: Environmental > Aquatic > Marine > Intertidal zone | place: USA...
CTTCTCCCCTTAGTATGTTCTAATCATCTTGTAATCATCCGGTCGGCCGGGTGAAACAGGATTGTATGCTGGACTCCATGGCCACGGGAACCTGTATTCCGGCATGAAATCATTGGCGTTATCCCACGGCATTCCATTCATACTCATCATGTCGCCGGAGTAGCCTCCGCCTGTTCCGCTACCTTGTGGCGAATCCGGAGAGATAGGACGCTCGTGAACGAGTCCCGAAAGAGTTTGGTAATCGTTTGGATTGATTGGTTGAGGAACACGGACAGGAATTGAAGCACCCTTACCGCCGGGACCGGCGCATTGAGGGCAAAGGTCATTGTAAGCATGACCAATTACACAATCTGTGCCTGTTTGCATAGTGGCATTCGGGACAAATCGCTGTCCCGGAGCCAATGAAGGGCTTGCACCTTCCATGACGCTGGCCATCTGTGCTGTTGCTACTGTGTCCGAAGCGAAGCCACGGCCGTGTGCTGTGGAAGTTTGACCACTACTAACGAATGCTGTGTTTTCGGCACCGTGAACATCGTTTGCGCCCGCAACCGGTTCAGGGTTAATGTATTCCAAAGAATACTCAGACTTGAATGTAACTCCACCATCGTGGGCGTTTTGGACTTCGCCATTATCATACTTGGTCTTGGAACAACTACTACATCCAAACTCTCGGGCTTCCTTAGTTTCGGTAGTGTCGGCCGTTTCTCCATCCCGTATCATTTCGTAACCAAGATAGAATAGTCCGCCTGTTAGGATACCAAGGCCAACTTTTGTAATTGCGTCCATATTTTTTCACCTCAAAGTGTTACTGTTGAGGGTGTAGGAAGATTATTTGCACCCTTAATTGCTGCAAGAAGATTTACCATGTTCAACTCCGGTGGTGCGACCATTGGAGCATTTTGCGCCAACAATGCTTCGTTTGTATCTTCTCGGAGCATCATGTTATCCACTACTTCCTGTGCGTTAGGCATAGGTGGTAGGCTATCAAACTCGGCCTGTTGAAACGGGTCGGTAGTCTGTATAGTATCTGCGCCCTTAGAGTCCATACTCGCTATACGAGAACCTACAAAGTAACCAGCAAATCCAATTATGAATGCCATTCCTACTTCATGAGTCATCTTCATGGTATATCCTTGCTCCTTTTCGCTACTTAAAGACTCACTCACTACCGCCGTCTTCTTCATCTTCTTCCACATCATCTTCCGCTAACTCATCTTCTTCTGTATATTGAGAGCAGACATCAAGGAAAGTTTGTTCATGTTCGGCATCATCTTGGTCTTGGGTTACCAAACCGGTGGTCCAGCCACCTACGATTCCGATACCTAATGGAATGAGTGCATATCCGCCTTTTGGGACTTTGCCCCAAAACATGAGAATAGTGCTACCTGCCAACCCACCAAGCAGCCCGAAAGCGACACTCTTACGAGTGTGTTTATTGTGCTGTTGAGATAAATAAGTGGCTACGCCCTTTTCACATTGACTACGGGCCACGGCTTCTGCCTTGAGTTTGTGCATAGGAGAAGGTTCACCTTCCCACTACTTAAAACCACCGTGCGGTGGGTAAGCGTTTGGGGTTTCCGGCGGAGGTCAGAACGACTCACTCTTTTTGTCGTAAGCCTTTTGTCCTGATGCTAACCGAGAAGTGTCCGTCCTTTAATAGCGGGTTGTTTTGTTTATATTTCCTGTTGGGAAGCAACGATTCAAAACCACTCGGGAAAAAGAACCGTCTTTCTTCTCAACATTCCCACTATGACGGTAATAACCTACTTAAACCTTGCTGGCCGAACTGATGTAGTATATTTGAGTCATGCCTCGGTTATGTTTCTTGACTTTGGCAGTTATCTCCCACACTTCACCGGCATTGGCCAATTGGAGTTGAGAGTGAGAATCATAGGCTATCAATTTCTTGCCACTTGAAGTTTCCATGCGAACTTCTTTACCTCCATAAGTTGCTGGTTTGCTACTTAGGATTTTGACTCTTTCGCTGATAGTGCTTCCGGGTGCGCCCATGTAAGTTACAGAAGATGTGGTTCCTTGCGGGACAAGAGTTACGCCTGATAGGGTGGTGGACCAAACTCCTTTGTATTGAGAATGTTCTTTGATGCTCGCTTCAACCGTAATAGTGCTGCCAACCGCAGAATTGGAAATTGATGTTCCCGGACTCTCAAACCATGTGACGGCTTTGTTTCCTTGATTCAAGGCTTGACCCTTCATCAAGTTAAAATTATTGCCTCCTTGGGAAGTCATGTTCCTATTGGTAGTAATCTTAATTGTGTATATTCCAACAAGACCAACATGACCGAAACAATTAGGGTGTGGTGGGGCCGAAGCGAGAGGGATTGGCTTCGGTCTATTGTATGAGGCTTGTATCGGAAATGTCCGGCGGCTGGATGTCTTCGGCTTTGGCGGAGGTGGTGGAGGTGGATTCTTGAAGTTTTGGAGTGCTTGATAGATACTACCAGCCAAGGGTGATACTTTACGAGTAACTTCTCCGGTGGTGAATAAAGATTTAATGCTCACTTGGTAAGAATTAGCGGGGGTGAGATTCTTCACATACTGCATCATTTCTGTATGCAAATCCACGACCTTCTTATCCTTGGCATCTGCAATTTTATATGGAATCTTGTCTGCGGAAACAAACAACGGGCCTTTCAAAGTATAGGTGTCTGCACCGGTGAATAAAACTTGTCTTGAAGATGCTGGGAGAATGCCATCGGTGCCAAACTTTTTCATTTGTGCGCTACTAACATTGCTAACTTCAAGATTCATCCCGTCAGGTAATACGAACCCTTGGAATAAAAACTCTCCTAATTTTTGTCCCGATGAATAAGAATTGCCATAATAACTGCGGCGTTTTGTAGGTGTTACGCCGGGAGCATATTTGTTGTAGCCATGTGTTTCAATCCAGCGTGATAATAGAAGCATAAATTGGTTGAAGTCCTTGTTGGCCACTTGAAGATTTCGGGGAGATGCACTCTTACCCGCACGATAACGATTGGTAGGGTCAAGGGCAGCATAAAGAGCCAACAAAGTATCGGGGTCTAAACCCGTATATCCTTGAAGACAAGTGGTTCCCACAATCTCATGCTTCCCTTTGGGACTAACTAAGAGGTAGGTATCTATCCGATAACGCAAGTTTTGGCAAGCATCACACCGGCTGGCTTCATCTGCGATTGTAGGAAGGAATGGGTAAATGTCCGAATCGGGGACTCCGGGAAATGGAAGGACTTTGACCGCTCTCCACTTTCTATCTTTCTCCGTAGTGTCGTTCATCGGTTCAAGACGCGCCAACACTTTCCACCCTTTCTTTTGGAAGGGGCCGAACTTGAGATTGACTCCACATTCAACACGAAACCAAAGTTTGAGTGGGTCATCAAAGACCAAACCTTCCTTTTGTGCTGATGGAAGGGCTTTATATTCCTTCTCGGAATAAATTACGATGTCCTCATCGTCAATGGAATACTCAAAAAGGATTCCGGCTCCGTCTGCGCCACGCTTGACTCTCTCCATTACACGCCTCATGCCGTGCTTCCGAGAAGGTGGAGTCCATGACTCTATTTCAGTATTTCCTTGTGCATCCACATCATAAGATTTGAAGGAAGGTTTCCTGATTCCCTTCGTGGTATCAATAATCTTAGCGTCTGCCATACTTAATAGTTGGAGTCGCTGCTACTTAAACCCTTGGAGGGTTTCAACGGAAAAGGTGTGCTTCTGCGCCGAATGCTCGGCCGGGGGACATACCGATGTTACCGGAAATAGTGCTCATAGAAGCAAAGGTGCCTCCCATGTCGCCATTACGGATTGGAGGTGCAATGTATTGTGCGCTAAGGTCCATTCTCTTGGCTGGTTGAACAAGATGGCCAACCTTTGGTGAGGATGGTATATTTGCGGCTGGTAGGATAGGCATTGAGTGAATTGGGATTTGCTTTGGTGTTGGCCTCAGTCCCTTTAGTCTGCGGTCAAATCCGCTGATACCCACAGGGGTTGCGTGATTTCGGCGAACGAACTCAGCCAACTTTACATCCTTTTGACGAGCGAGCGCCTCACGAGGGTCTAATTGTTGAGCGGTTGGACGAACGCCCGCCATTTGTGCATCCACTCGTGGGTCGCCACCAAAGTTATGTGAAGGGCCGTGATTCATAGCATCTGCGCCTACTCCCATAGGAGTTCCCATCTTGTTGATATGTGAAATATCAAGAGTTGGGCCTTGGCCGTAAATCTCAAGAGTGTGAGATGGACGGTTATATTGGGCTTGTGGTGTGACTCCCCTGCTTCTTAGGTTGTAGCGGGAAAGGTCACGGTCGCGGCGAGCGTAGTCTGCATTCAAGTTTAGTTTAGGCAGGTTCACTTGAGGAGCCGAAGGTAGTGGTGTGTTAGGGACAAATCCTTGCCCTGCACCCTTTCCAGCAGCGAAGTCTGCAAGTGAATGTGAATGTCCTTGTGGAATGTTAATTCGTGGTGCGGTTGGCATGACCGGAGGTGCTGGTCTTGGGCCAGCAGCCACAAGTCCCTGTCCTTCTGCGTTATATGCGGGTAGTGTATCTCGTGCGATATTAAGTGTAGGCAACGATGGCATATTTGGCGAAGGCGGTAGGTGACGGCTCATAGAGCGACTATCGGTGATACGCATAGAGAGTAGTTGTTCGTTCCGATACTTAAAGACTTCCTATTCATAACGCCTCAAGCAAATGAGCAGCACCGTATTCAGGAAAGTTAGAAAACAGCCCTCCCATGCGCTCAAAATGGTAGTCCATTTCAAAATGATGGTTCATATTACTAAAGGGAGCATAGAATAGTTGATGCTCTCCGTCTTCAGCAGACATGGTTTTCAATCCGTCAGGGGCTTGCTTGTTATAAAGGCTCTTATTGTCGTATTTGAAACTGCTTGTCTTGGCCTTAATAACCACTCCAAGAGAGGGCTTGCTCGTATAACTTTTAGTCAAATTACGGTTGAAATGAGGAACTCCCATCACAAGTTGCACATCGGAAGGGTCCACCATATAGCCATCTCCTCCCTTTCCATTCATTCCCAAACTTTGCATTAGAGTCTGAACCATATCTTCCACTTCTTCATTCTGCACCGAAGTTCCACTACCGCTGCGAGTATCACTCATCACCCTTTGACCCAAGGAAGTGTAAGCGTTTTGGGGACACATCAAACACGCCGTTCCAAAATAACTTGCTTCATGGAATTGGAAGTCCATTTCGTCTAAATCATTGAAGAAGGAATGCTCACTACCTAATCCCCGAACCTTGTGCGTAGGCATGGGTGCGGGTTTCTTATCTTCTATCAGTTTCCTATGAGTCGGAGATTCAACCTCGCCAAACTTGTTAAGCAGAATCCACCGGTCAATGTTAGTGTTTTGGAGTTTCATAGATAGGCGACTCTTAACTTGTTCATAGAAAATTGCCTTGGATTTCCCACTATATGGGTTCAAGACCTTCAATCGCTTCTTACCCTGCTTACGAGTAGTAGGTCGCAAGACAATGAAAATAGAGGTGGGGTCATGAGCCTTCAAATCTTCGCCCATTTCATTTTTGGTCATTCCATACTTGGCTTCAAAGGCCAAATCCCACATTCGGAAATCTTTGAGGGGGACACTTCTCCCCTCCGGGGTTTTTGGATGTTCAATGGCTACCCAATCTCCCATAGAATAACGAACAGCATTCGCACCCATGTAGTAATGATATGGGATAACCCACTTAATGAATCGCCTTATTCAGCAAGTCCTTTAATGAGGACGAAACCGCCCGCAGCGATTCCCATTGCGAGAGCGATACCCACAAGAGGTCCGGCTCCACCAAAGGGTGCGCCGTTTTCCGCTGCTCTATCTTCCATTTCAGCCTCAAGACCTGCGTAATCAACCGGTGGTAACCAAACTACCGGTGGTTCTTCAGTTTCACTCTTGAAGGTATCTGCGCCCATATCGGTGGAAGCGTAAGGATGTGCTGGTGAGTTAGGAAGGGCATTCTCGGCCGAACTCCAATCAGTTCCAAAGCCGGATAGGGGTTTCATGGTTGAGGGATAGGACATACTTCCATAGTCGGAAGATGGGCTATACGCTGAACCGGCGGCTCCCTTACCCTCCGCAGCACCTTGAGTGCTGCTTACGGGGGCGGCTGATATATTGCCGCCTGTATGGGGTGCACGGCGGTCCCCTCTAATTTTTGAGATTCGTATGTAACCGGAGTTACGAAAGAACTCCGGAGCGAAGGCGACACATTCTCCTTGTTGAGCGGCGGTCACTCCTTGAAGGATTCTCTTAATCCTATCTTTGTCTGTTCCAAAACTGAGTTGGTCTTCTAAGGCTTTCAAATCACGAGAGTTGATTACATTATGGGTGAGATAGATAGCCGACTGAGAAACCGCTTCCTTACTGCAAGAGGCGGGCCGCTGAGTGACGAGGGTGACTCCATAGCCAAGCCCTCTCCCGAGTTTGCATAATCTCACGATGGCATTATGTGAAACAGGCTTTCCCTGTTGTGGAACATAGTCTTGGCACTCCTCAAAAATAGTCATCAAAGTTTTGCCGTGATTGTGGCCAATCTTAGTATCAATCAGGGCCTCACAGTAGTCGGCGATAAGAAGTTGTTGTTTTGGGAGGCCACAGTTGCTAAGATTCAGGACCAAACTTTTGTTCCCGTTAGCAATTTTACTCACGATACCGTTCATATCCAAAGTTTCATCGTCCCGAGGAGTAATCATCTCAACTTTTTCTAACTTTTCAAAGCCCAAGTGTGCTCCTAATGTATCAAAACAAACAAACTGCAAATCGCAGCGTTCCATTTCTTCCATCATCACTCCGGTAGTCCAAGACTTGCCGGAACCACGCTTACCTGTAACGAAGATGACTTGTGAAGAAAGTGATTTATCACCGTAGGCGGGGAAGGAGAGGTTCTCACCTAATACAATCTCCGCCGACTTATTACCTTGCGCTGGCATGGAGTTGAATAGACCCCTCTCGCTACTTAATACTGTCGTTATCACTCATTGTAGGAACCACACTCAACAGCCTCACCTGCATTGGCTTGGCACATATCCATCAAACCACCTGCAAACTCGGTCACGCTGTTGCCTTGTCCCATCTTCGGAGCGAACGAAACCACACAATGCTTACAAGAAATACCTTTGTGCGCCTCTTTCAATACTTTTTGCATTTCCTGAACAGGGCCGTTCATTTGGCCTTCATTCTCAGAAATGAACACATAGAAAACCGGTCCATACTGTCGGAGCCAAGTATCATTATCCACACATCTCTTATAGTTAAATTGGCCATCACTAATCACAATGGTGACGGCGGCCTTGACTTCCACATTTTCCTCATTAAGATAGCGTTCCATTTCCCGACGAGTTTCCGCCAGCCCTTTTTCGGGATGGGTGGCATTTTCATTTCCAGCCAAAGGTCGGTCCCCGTCATTCGCTGTGGACCCATTAGTGTAATAGGCGATTGCGTCATCGTAGTCGGTGGCCGGTCCGGGCCAATCCACGGTTGCGTTAGAACCGAAGCGAATCACTTGAAACTTATCTCCATTTTGTTTGGCTAATCTTATCATAAGAGGCGTAACTGCTCGTGCCAAGTCTTCCCCACCAAGGGGGAGTCCATCATAATAGCCATAAGTAGCACTCCCTCCGGTCATAGGACTTCTCATACTGTAAGAAACATCCACGATTAGGTTTAGGAAGGTCGCTTTTCCACCCTCTCCTTGTGGCTCTTTTCTTCGTCTTGATTGGAGAGGCATACCTTCCACCAATCCGGGAGCCACGGTTGTGGGGTCAAGTTTGGTAACAGGGTCATAACCGGGCCTCCATTCACGGCGGCCTTTATCACTCCAAGGGTCTGTTTTGGACTTCGGCGAAGGGAGAACAAGTTTGACTAACTTATCATAGAGTGCTTTGTGCAAAGGGATAGTGTCTATCTCAATTGGAACTCCGGTTGGTAGTGGTGAATTATTCATGAAAACGAATGGATTTTCAGTCCAAGTTGCTCTCTCAGTAAATGACGACATCTTAATCAATCCTTATTTGAGTTGGGTTACTCAACATTTTCTTTCCGTTGTGGTGTCCGTTATCGGCTATAATCCCCCATGCAATGGGCTTATCAATCTGATTCATACCAAACTTCTTCTGATATTCCATTTCCAAATCAAAGACTTCTTGGGGATATATGAATGGCACTTTGGCCTCTCCTTCTGCGGTGATATATCCGGCGGCTGCCCGACTCTTTTCAATCCCGCCCATGCTATACGCCTTCTTGCAGGTTTGGCATTCTTCAATAGCGGTCTTAGTGCCGAGGTCAAGGTCTATTTCTTCGGCAAGAGTCTTGGTGGTGTGGTAAGTCTGCAAATTCTCCATGTTCCTCTCCATAATAGGGCCATAACGAAGTGGGTCCATAATAAGATGAGATAACTCATCCATCCAAAGATAGCCTCCAAGTTCCATACCAGCAGGGTCGGCAGGTTGGAAATCCCTATTTTGAATTAAGTGGGATTGGGACTTCTTCCACTCGTCATCCTCAAATGCTTCCCAATACCAATCCGGGTATTGATTGAAACGAGGATATTGTCGGGCCGTCTTGAGAGTTTTCCCATCCTGTCCTCGGAATGATTTACAAGGAGGGCTGGCATCCACCCACCTCCCATTCCATCTAAAGGCCGCTCTTGAACGGCCCTCGCAAACAGCGTAAGTAAAGTGGGGGCCGGATTCTCCCAATCCTTCAGAAAAGAAATCCAAATCCTTCTTCTTCACGGTTAGAGTCCAGCCTACGGTCCCATCTTGGGCGGGTTGGATTCCGCTAATGACTACTTCATCTCCCTTATCTTCCTTGATACACACCACATAACCAAGAGGATTTTTGGCGAAAAGTGCCGGTATCTTTTTGTCCTTAGCGGCCTCTCTAAACTCATCCGTTTTACCCACTTCCTTGTTCTTCACTCTTGCACGAGGTAAGCCCAAGTAATTTATGATACTCGGGGTTTTTTCTCCCTCCTTTGTTGCCAAGTCATCCACTTGCTTAAAGAACCCAACATCGTTCGGGCACGGGTTGTTGCCCGCTCCCATCTTAGCAGCCGTCACTTTAGTCGGGATGTCTTGAAGATTCCATGCTTGGGCGATTGGAAGTAAGTAATTTGACCGTTCTCTTGGGTCTGAGGGGTCACTCAAAAAGATTTGCCATACATTTTGGCCTTCATGCGAGGAGAGCACATCTTTCTGACCTAATGGTTGTGGATTCTCAATCACTAAGGGTCGGGGAGGCAGAATATCCCCACCCGTCATTACAATGGGAGGTTCCATAGCCCCACAATCAGGACACTTGGCCATTTCACGCCCACGACTGTCGGTAAGCCATATACGCTTTCTGTGTGCATGATTGTTATACGCGTCCAACTTTCCTGTGCAGAATCTCTTAGGAATAGAACTGAAACCAAAGCGATAAAGGGAGCAAGGGTAATTCCGTGATTGACTTCTCCCTCCGGCTGCATAAGTAATCCGCATAGTAGGGGTGCGGGTTGCGGCATCATCAAGGTCGTGGGGTAAGCCGTTATAGGGTGCTCGGAGCGGCTCTAATAACTCAAAGGCTACTATGTCCCCCCGCGTCTGAATCGGCCTACCATGTCGCCATAGGTTCACTTGATTATTGCCCCAAGTATTTCCTACCGCCGCTATCTCGTTAGTCGGGTAGGCTTGCTCCAAAGTCTTCTCCCTAACATAGTGCATGGCGCAAGATTCTTCACCACACCCGACTGTGACCATGTAACTGCTCCCTCCATTACACGCATTGTTTGAACAAGACGATACCTTTCCATTATAAGTGTAGTGGCACTTGTTACAAGTGCTTACAGTATTACAGCGAACTCGGTGCATGACGATGAGTTTCCCTTTCCCAAAGTTTGGAATACCACTACTTATTTTCTTTGGGTGCACACTACCGAGCCACTCCTTGGGATTATAAATCCCTAAGTCCACGGACTCCCAATGATACATGAAATCTCGCCGATTACAGGAAGGACAAACGAAAACTCCGGAATCGTAAGCGTCACCAAGACTAATTTGCCTGTAACCCTTCACAAATCTTTTCATGATTGTGATTATGGACCGAGTTTGTGCTCGGAAGTTATCAATCATCATATCCTTGCTCTCACTTTCTAAGGTATTGGGCTTCTCACCTACCAAAAAGATATTCTTCAAGTTTTGTTTGAGAAGTTGCTTCCCCACATCAGAATCGTAAGGATTATCAATATAACTCATGTATTCAAGACCTCCCTCTAAGCATAAATCATCACCTTATTCATATCATCCACTATATCGTCAATCCATTGTTCGGCGGCATTCACTCCGGACTTTCCAGCATACTTTGGATAACCGGTAGCATAAATGCCCGCCCATTCATAGCAGAACAATTGGGTTCCGAGATACTCATAGCCTTTCTCTTTAACGGCTCGGGAATCGGATTTGCTAACGAAGGCCCAAAAATAGCGCGCCATGCTTCCATCAGCCATTCCGTTTCCCTCCCAAATGGTCGGCGCGATTTCTCCGGTATCAGGACATAGTGAAAGGAAGTATCGGGAAGATTGCCATGTGCCGTTGATTTCGTAATCCTTGATAGGTTCCCAAGGTGTGAAGTTTTTGTGGGTAGGGGTGCGGCCATCAAAAGTCCTCACATTTGTTACGGTGTATGTGTTATTGAGGCTAACTCCTCCGGCTTTGCTACCTTTCAAGCATCTAACTTTTCTCCAACGCTCATCCATCTTGTGAAGTGTGCAATAAGCAATGCTGGGGTAAAGTTGCTCTCCTCGGCCATAGCCTTGAAATTGTTGCCACAAAGGTGTGTTTTCGTCAAGAGTTACCGGCACTCCGGCATCATCCATCAAACGATTATCTATTACAGGTTCTCCATAGGCGTTCTTCCCGCTATTAACCATAACTGCGGCGCTGCTCAAAACGGGGGAACGGCGAAGAAAAATCTCAGTCATGAGTCCTAATCTCATTTGGTCCGCAATAGTCTTCCGGTCCTTCTTACTCATCCCCTGCACAAGATTCATACCGTTAATGATATTGTAATTGATGGCAATATCTGAAATAATGTTCATCCACCGAAGTTTATCTTGCTTCTCAACATCAATACCCTTCACGGAGTTTTCCCAAGTCCCCACTTGTCGGCCGGGATGGGTAGTGTTGTGCGCTATCTCGTGCGCTATGATGAAATATGTTGCGGCACCCGCTATCTTATCAAGGTCTGACCCTTGAAATCCATGATAGTTTTCCTTGAGGCAAGCGGCCACTAATTGGATTCCAATTTCAATGGAAGACATATCCGTATGTGCGCCATGATAGGAAAGTCCAACCTTCAAAGGAATATCGGGCAATCCATACCATTGACGAAGCAAATCATACTGCTCAAGGAACTCTTGCGGAAGGTGAGTGTCCGCATCATGGAACAACTTAGAGGGTGCCATACTATTACTGAGAGGCTGCCACTACTTTAACCTTTGCCTTTATTCTCCACTTATCACTTGCTGGTAAAGCGAGTTATAGTAAGCAATATCTTGTGCGGTCATGTTCCCTGCATCGGCCATTCCCCGTGTATTCCACCCCATTGTTTTGTCGGTAGTGGCGTCTCCAAAGTTTTGTTTGTTGAGAACAGACTTGTCGTTAATGCTGGCCAAGGCACCCAATACTTCTGTGGGAGTGGAGGTGCCGAATCCTCCATATTTATTGCCGACCAAAAAGTTACTGCTGATACCGATAGTAAAGATAAGGTCGCAAGTGTCGGAGAGCAATGAGAACTCGCCAAGTGGTCGGAGCCTTAGCCACAATCGCAAATGGTCGTTGTTCATGTCTTTCACTCCTAATCTCTTAAGTTCCTCGGCACCAAGACTATTGGGTGCGTGGTCTAACTCAAAGCAAGCCATCAAAGCATCTTGGTTAATTTGCTTGGCAGCAACTTCGTCGCCACTCATAGCGGCTACGATAGTGTTTTGGCACTTCATAATGAATGTCCCAATATCCGGAACGGGCTTGTATGCCTTCTCGTCGTCGTCTTTGAATGTATAACCGGACTTTGTGTTAGAACCCAAAATATCGTCCACATTATTCATCTGTTGGAATAAGAGGCTCTTTTGAAGTTCATCCTTAGTCGGGTTCTGTGTAAAATCACTTCCGTTAAACGGATAATTACCGACAAGAACCATAGTTTGGTCCGCCCAATTAGCCACATCTTGATTATACTTGGCCGATTTCATGTTTAGAGATTGAGGGTCAATTTTGGAAGCGCCCCTACTAATCAAATATCCATAGGCTCCGAGTGGGTCACCGTATGTTCTAAGGCTAAAGTTTGTTGGTTCCGGTTGGATTCGGAAATCGTCCGTGTTTTTCGCCGGGAATTGGTTAGCATCGGCCACAGCAAAACGACTTGCGGTTGGTGGTGGGGCTGCAATGTTTGAATAAGGTCCCCGTGCAATGGTGTTAATACGGGACTCAACCAATCTCAACAAACGAGAACGGTCATCGGTGAACAAGAACGGCTCGCGGGAGATTTCACCACGGAGGGCATAGTAGTCGTGAATAGAATAATCTCTCATGAGGGCCGTATCGGTGGAGAATCCTGAGTTATTGTTGCGGGTTGGCTGGTCCATCCGGCGTAGGTAATCTGCATACATAGTAGGATAATCCTTGAAAACTCCATAATCCACTAAGGGTTGATAGCCTTTACCGGCTTTCCGCTCATTCTCAACAACCATAGTCGCCAAATGCCAATGAACGGGGGTGTAACCCGTGGTCACGCTGTCTTTGTTCCCGAGGACTTCACTCTTAACGGGTGCAAGAACGCCCTTTTCAAACTTAACAAAGTTTGTGGAACTTCGCAGGGCTTCTTGGCATCGTGAAAAGAATGCGTCCCATGCGTCCATCATAGTTTGATTAGTATTTGTAACTCGTGGAGTGGTGGTGCCGAGGAATGAAGGTGTATCGGCCAATAGGTAGCCGTGAACGATGAACTCCCTAATCATCTCTTGCTCATTGAGCAAGGTTCCGAATGCTTTGTTGGAAACCAAACCATTGGTGCGGCCTTCGGAATCTTCACCTGCACGGGCAGGTCCAAGACGATGACCAATCACATACGGTAGTGCATCAAGGATTTCTTCACGGCTCACATAGTCCTTCCCACGCAAGAATGCAAATGCCCGAGAGAGTTTCACTAATGAGTCAGTAAAACGGAAACCAAGAACACGGCGGAACAATGCCGGTGCTTGGAATGGGGCGGCTGAATCTTCCTTATCACCAAAACGAGTTGCGAACGCTTCTTGAGGGTCCTTCAGCAACATATCGTTGGAAGCCTTGGAAATATCCATCAATGGTGATTGGTGAATATCACTACTACTGTAAAGTGTATGCTTGAGATTATCTCCGCCTGAGAGGACTTCCGTAGTGGGTTCGCGGACGAAGTATCTTTGAGTGAATAGAACAGAAAGAATAGCAATATCGCGCAGACCGTCATAGACACTTTCCGCTGCTGGTGGTGAGAATGGGATAGGGTCAATATCCGCGTTAGGCTTACCGTGTATGAAGTCCCACACAATAGAAAGGTCATTGAAGCGATAAGGTTTCACATATTGAGAGTCCGTTGGGGTTTTTATCATGCCATTGACTAACTGCATTTGAGGTTTGTCGGAGGATTTGGCGTATCTTGAAGACATTTGAGCGAATCTCTCACCAAGAGTAAGGGTGGTGAAGAACAATTCCGTATCAATACGGTCAATGAAGGCAAGGTCGTTCCCCTTTTGGTGAGGGTTGGTATCCATCCAAGCAACGAAAGAAGGTGAGTCAAAGGTCTTACCCCTATATTCCACAGTCTTCTCCGCAATCAAACCAAGAATCGCATCTTCCACACCGGATTGTGAACGATTGGCTTCGTTGAAGAACTTGATAGGTTGTGTAACCACCGGACGAGGAATTGGCTCAAAGGCATAGGCCGAAATCTGCCCGCCTGTGGCTTTATCGGCCGTAGTGATTTGTTGGATTTCCATACCATAGAGAACCTCATCGGCTCTCTTATCGTAGTCAATCTTAGCCACGCCAATTTCTTGAAGCATCTCCGATTGGATAGACTTCATGCCGGATTGTTTAGAATCTAAACGGTCATCATAGAAGTTTTCCATGAGCCATTCACGGAAGGGTTCGCCTTCGTTGCCGCCCGCATCGGTTTCAAACTCCTCTTTGCCGGATAGGATTTCTCCATAATCCACGGAATATAAAGGACCGCCCTTACTTTGACGCTCACCTTTGTTAGCAGCCGTAGTCTTCGTATCTTTATTGACCATCAAAGGTTTGGTAATGGTTTCCAAAACTTTACCTTCCGCGTCCACAACTTCCTTTACATTACAGTTGAATAGCACTCTATGTAATTTTTCCGGACTCATAGGTTTCTTCTCAATCTTTGACCCTTGGGGCGAGGACTGTTGGAGGAACTCAAAGTCATAAGCGTAAGAACCGCTGATGTCGGAACCCTTACTCCAAGGTGTGAAACGCCAATCATCCCACGCACGGCGAAGTTCAGTATCTTTGTTCAAATAGACCTCATAAGTTTGCCCTGCTTCAAATAGATTCACTCCTTCACGACCCTTCACATATCTTGGGAGGGATGAATAACCATAGGAGTTAGCGATAAGGATAGCCGCACTCTCAATAACAGTAGTCTTTCCGGTCCCCGGAATACCTGAGAGTCGGCAAGTTGAATCCTTCATAAACCAAGCGGCCATGAAAGTTTCCAATTGGCGTGGGTCGTCAAACCCGAACACACCGGAAAGGCTCTCAACGAGTTTCCTCACTTGAGCACCAAGTTCCACCTGCGTCCTTTTGCGGGCTTGGCCCGTATCAATATGTTTATAGTTATCAAGCCATCTCTTAACCGATTGACCCATAGCCGAACTACTGTATTTTCCGGTGGCAGACACGGAGTTCCTCAACAATGAGTGAATTGTGGAGGTCTTCTCAATGGAGCCGTCACTTATAATGTCGTCTTCATCATAGTAAAAGAGCGTCCGTGGACTCTCGTTTCTATCCACCGTAACCTCAAAACGGTTCGTATCCTCAAGTTTGGTAACTGAAATTAAGGCTTCCTCCATCACACGAGCGGCCGTATCTTTGCCTAATGCTTGAATCAAGATTGCTTCTTCTTTCTTACTCAATCCTTTCTTGGTCTTGCTTGGTGCAACGGGCGTTACGAGGCTGTCCTCAATGGATTCTTCATCCTCTTTTATCTTGATTTCTTCGTCTGCCATACTTCTCCCCTCAATTTTGGACCGTCATGCGGATTTCGTAAGTGTTGGTTGGGTCATCTGCGTCCGGAACCAATAGGATAAGGTAAGTTCCGCTGGCTTCTTTGGTGTAATAGCCCAAAGAAGACACGCCGACTTCGCTCTCGGTTGGCATCGGGCAACCTTCAATAGCACATGGAGCCACTACATCATCCATTTTGCACTTGCTACAAAATCGGCCGGGACCGTCTGTTGCAGCAGGTAATATGGAAACCGCAAGGTTTTTATATCGCCTTGCCTTCTTCATGTTGGTCCATGTATCATCCGGTGTAGCCCCCTTTCCATAATCCTGAATGCTAACTTCCTTGATACGAGTTTTCAATTCCTGTTTCTTACCATTAGGCAACCTCCCTGCTGTATTGTCTATGGCAAAGAAGGTTCCATCTCCGGTATCATCCGGTATCATAAAGTGGCCGCCATCAACTTCTATGCGCGCTTGGTTATTGTGGAATAGAATCTTCTTGATTGCGTTTCCTCGTGCGGCACCCTTGATAGTAACTTCTGTGCCGTCTTTCTCGGGGTCATCACGAGCAAGTGGAATGAGATTCCTTTCATCACCGGGGAAAATTAGGGTGCCTTCACTACTTGTCGGGGACTTCCAATCATAGCCTGTGTAAGTGTCCGTGGCTGCATCAACCGTCATTTCCACACCAATATATTGCTTGCTTAGGTCAAGTTCAATGGCCTTCTTCACATCAAAGGGTAGGGGTTGAAGATAGTTTGCGTGAGCACTTTCCAAACTGTCGGCACTCCAAGCGATACTTTCAACTTCGGTGTATAAGGGAACCCACTTGGTTGGATTAGCGATAGTCCCATTCGCAACGGGTGTTGAAGCCGCCCTTCCCATAGGGAACCAATTTCGGCGAGAAGATGGAGTATTGATATACTCCTCAATGCTAAATGTGAGGTCCACATTAGATACTTCCGTTACGGATAAGTCAGGGATTGGGAATCCAACTACCGGGGCGATTCGGGTTCCGCTGGCTACGGGTGTCCCCTCTTTAGAAAAGTTTTCGGGAAGGAAGAATTGAGTGATGTTGGAGGAGGGGCTAACTGAGAAATTACCGATAGATAAATCAGCCTCAAAACCTTGGACCTTTTTCGGACCTTGACTAAACTTTGAGAGAGTAACCTTTCCACCTTTGTAAATTATGGCTTGCCCTCCACTTATCAATTCGTAAATGTCGGAGGTATTCGTGAAGGTATATTGCACGACTTGGCCTTGTTTGAAAATCAGTATCAAAGATGGTTGAGTCCACTTTGGAGTTTTCTTTCCAAAGGGAAGTGGGATGGCTACATCCGTGACTAACGCATCCTCGCATTTCATGGTCACGATAATAGCATCATCACCAGCCGGTAGGACGCCATTCTCAGGGAATGCCCTCTTTCTTAAGTTGCGCGTGTGCGTAAGACGAGGAATACTACCGGGAATGGAAACGGCTGTCGCCGGAGTAATGGTGGGAGCCGCGTCCCCATCGTCAAGGCCAAGGTCCTGTTCTGCAAAGTCACTACCTTCGGCTATGAGTTCAATGTTGGCCAGCATCTCCTTCTTGATGTCGCCTTTGAAATGTTTTTCCCCTTGACCCGCAGGTGTTTTAGATGTGGAACCGGATGCAATAATAAGTGGTTGCATCTTACGGAAGGAGTTAATTGAACCTGAATCAATGGTATTACCAAGGAAAGTCATTCCCGATAAATACTTTGCATCCATTTTCACAGTCCATGCTGTGTATTCTTGGCCGTCATCAAACCATACATCGTCGTCGCTGATGGTATAACCCTGCTTGACTAAGTGTTTCTTAATAGGTCCTTCCATGATGAGTTTTGTGGCTTTCTTACCAAATCCGGACAAATAAATGTATTCCGACATGGCTCGTGCTTGAGCCTCGGTGATACTAACCATAGCATAAGGTTGGGCTTGCTACTACTTAATGACTACGGGTTCATATATCTCGGCCGCTATCTCGGAGGTCGGCAATGATTTCCGCGCGGGCAAACCGATACATTCGGTCCGTCCAAGAAAAGTTGCGAATGAAAAAATTACGAACGGTGCGGATGTCGGGATAACGCTTCGCATATACTTCCAAAGCATTTACGAAATCTGCCAATCCGGAATTAGCCCAAACTCTCAGCCCAATATCGCTCAAACTATTGAGAAAATCATAATTCATCAGCATTCTTTCCATTAACTGTAAGGAGTCACCCAAACTCTTTCCATTGGTCGGGGTGTAGTAAGGGTGGAGTTCTATAAATCTCTCACACAGTTCCACATAGGAGCGAGTATGAACATTACTTAACCAAGTGAGCCAATCTTCCATTTGTGTAGCGCAATAATGCGCCCAAATGGGATTGATTTCATCCTCATTCGTCTGCGTCATCTTCGTCACCAAGGCTTACTGCTCCGAAATAATCGGATTCCAATGCTCCGACTTCCGTTCTGTCGGTATCAACCTCGGGTTCGTCTTCCTCGTATTCATCTTCTTCATCTTCGTCTATGCGTGTTTGCATTTCTTCAAGAGTTTCCAAATTGCCTTGAGGCGTGGGTGGGAGGGTAAAGCCGGGAACGCTAAGTGGGTCATAGGACTCAATGTTTTTCGGAACCATAACCTCGTTCTCCTCATCAAATCTAATCTTTGAGGTTCGCTTTTGTTTGGCCTTTTCCGCTGCCATCTCCTCCTTAATTGAAGTCAAATCTAATTCAATCCCGCTTGCATCACCAGCCGCTAAAGCAATCTGTTCGGCAGTTACCTGACTACCGGAGTTGATTCTATGTTGAGTATCGGAAGACCGCACTTTCTTTGGGTCCAACCCGGCTTCCTTAGCCAAGTCTTCAAGCCCCTTAATCATCAGGTCAGGTGGAGGCATGAGGTCGGTGTAGGTATAGGCTTGACCTTTGGGTCTAAACTCGGGGGCATCAAGAATGGTAGCCCAATCTATGCCCTCTCCGAAGGGGTCTGCGTCAAGTGGGATATGACCGGTATAAATCGGGGCCGCTGGCTCGGGTTCTTGAGCGACTTCGCCAATCTCCATACCATCCTCGTCCTCATTGAAGAACATATCCATTCCATCTCCTTGAGATTCACGGATTTTAGCAAGGAAGGCTGCATCATCTTCGGAAAGAGTTGCACTCCGGCCGCTGAAATACTCGGCTGCATTCTTCACTACCGGTGCGACATCCGCTACAACTGTGCTCAAATCCATTACACCTTGAGCGGTTGGATTATCAGTTATCCCTTGACCTATTTCGTATTTATCAAGGAAGTTTAAGAGTGGAACTAAAACCTTAGTCGTCATTTCTTCATCCAAGCCAAATCTTTCTGCAAATTGGTGTGCGTCTTCTTCACCGACTAACAACTCGGTCAAAGACTTGCCTTGACTTGTGCCAGCACTCCTTTTTGAAGTTGCCTTAGCCTCGGCTTTCGCCTTATCTTCCGGAGGCACCTCTTTCGGCTCACTCCGGACGAACTCATCAAACTCACCCATACTAACCTATCCTTGTGACTGATACTTAATGGTTCTTATTCACCTAAAGAAGTCAAGTAAGCGTCCATTCCATCCTTCATAGCACTAATCCAAGCCTCAGTCATAGGCTGACCGGCAGTTCTATTTTCTTTGGGGTCTATTTCATTGGCAACAGAAGCAAGAGAACGGGAGAGTAACCTTTGAAGGAATAATGAATCCTCATCTCCGGCTTCTATGGCTGCGCTCGTCATAAATGAAGATAACTCTTTGGTAATCCTTCTCAATTCTCTTTCTCGGCTCGCTGTCTTAAGCCTCATCAAATCAAACAAGAAATCAGACTCCACAATATGAACCATACGGTCCTTAATGCTTTTATCATCTTCCTCAACTACGGATACGGTGCTTCGGAAACGAGGGTAATACTCGTCAATAATTCGGTCTTCGGAAATGCCAATCGTGTTCATGAATCTCGCAAATTGTCTTTTGAGAGTAACTTCTCTTTCCATCTCCAACAAATCTTTATATTTCATCAAAGTGTCTTTCTGCTCCAAAAGTTTGGATAGAGATAGAACGGCTTGGTCCGGCTCGGCTACTATTTCTTCAGTCATCGTAACCACTATTCATATAACCGACCATTTGACCGATTATAGGACGATAAGAATTGTAGGTCAAGGTCAAACGGGTCACGCTGAACAGGTTGCGCTACTTGTTGGGACGATACTTTCTTTTCATCTTCGGCCTTCATAATTCGCCTTTCTTGCTTTCCAATGGTTGATTCGGCCTCTTTGATTGAAGCATCCATTTCTGCGAGTTTCACATTGATGTCGTCCATCTTTTTCTTGTAATAGTGCATACTTCCCAAGACTCCAACTGCAAGTCCCACGGCTCCTCCGATACCGAAAGCCGCCCAAGGGCTAAATCCGGTTCCGATAACAATGCGGTCTTCCGCTGCCTTTGGCTCGGCTATCATGCCTCTTTCGGCCATCTCGCCATGCACTCTTGAGAGGTCAGATTGGAAAGTAGCGACAGTTTCAGCATTCAAAGGGGTCTGCGCCATACCACCTAACAAGTCGCTTAACTGCTCGTCCGTCATGTCGCTAAGTTTCTCAGTCCGGCGCATAGAGATTGTTTCCCTTTCGGCCGGTTGAGGGGCTGCTGGCGGGGAGGTTGCTTTCTCCTTCTTTTCAGCCAATTCAGGTGTTGCTTCCGGTGGGTCGTCATTTTTCGTATCTTCATCTTTTGAATCACTATCGTCTTTGTTTGACTCATCTTCCGCAGCAAACACTCTCAAGTTAGGCTCAGGAACTAAGGTATCGGTAATTTTCTTGAAACCACGAATACCCTCCCCACGCTGTCCGAGAATATATTTTCCGGGGCCTATCATCTCCGCCAATTCACAAAACATGGAAATGGGTATCTCGCTTTCAGACACGAAAACATCTTGTGTGCCTGATTGCGCCACTCCCTTTTGGTATCGGCGGATAAAGTAAGCCATGCCGGTTCATTCGTTGCGCTGATACTTAAAGCATTCGGACTACCTATTCGGATAGTTTCGGACTCTCAGCCTCTATTACCCGTTTTCTAAGACTTGTTGAAGAAAAGGAATGGGACTTCCTATTATGGTAATGAATAGGAATGTTCAAAGACAGTCCTGTATATGCCTTATTCTTCCAATCATTACCTTGAATCCTAATATCCGGCTTTAGATTAGAGAGTAATTTAAGTAAGTCACCTTCAGTATCATAAATCATGATTTCATCCACAAACTTTACCGCCTCCAACTGTGTGAGTCGTTCCTCCAAACTTTGGACGGGTTTGTTCTTGTGAGGACGGTCAAGAGTTGGGTCTGATTGTAACAGAACAATAAGATGGGTGCATTGAGTCTTTGCATCTTCCAAAAGTTTGATGTGGCCAGCATGGAGTAAATCAAAGGCCCCGGCAGTAACTCCTTTGACCTTATCCCTAACTTTTGAGTTACTCCTAATAACGCCATCCAAAACTTCACTCCGAACATCTAATGTATTCAAGACCCTGTGGAGGGCTTTGGTGTCTTTGGGAAAACAGGCTCCTCCGAAGCCAAACTTTCCATCGGAACCCGGAACGGATAGGTGGGAATCTGCAATGCGAGGGTCCATTACCATGAACTCTCTCACTTCGTCATAAGGGATATTGAGGGCATAACAGGCACCCCAAATCTCGTTAGCGTAGGCCACTTTAGTGGCCAAAAAGCAGTTACGAGCATACTTGGTCATCTCAGCAACCCCATGAGTGGTATGGATTATGACGGTGTGAGGTAAAGCCTCACCAATTATTTTGGTAGCAAGGTATTCGTCATTAGTTAGCCGTCCTGTATCAGTCACTCCTAAAATGGTATGATTTTGGTTAGCATAGTCGGCGACAGCGTTGGCTGCCGTCAGAAACTCAGGATTGAAAATAATGTCCCGCCCTAACTTTTTGGACTCCGCCTTGGTAAAGCCGGGTGGCACGGTGGATTTAAGGACCACCGCACACTCCGCCTTCCCTATGGCGGCTAAAACGGATTCCACAATAGAGGTATTCACGGAACCATCTTTTGATTCAGGGGTTGGCACACAAATGAATAGTATATCGCATTGCTTTGCTAAATCTCTAACTGAGTCGGTAGTGGATAATGAAGGCTCAGTATCAAATGTTTCCACTTGATATGAGGTTTCCATTGTGGCTTTGACGGCTGAACCGACAAAACCTACGCCTACGATGCCTACTTTCACACTTATGTGAGGGTGTGTGACCTTGATAAAGGTTCACACTCGGCCCCGTTGCCATTCATCGGCACAGTCCTCACTACAAAAGTCGTGGTTATTCACATATTCAGCACACTCACTCGCTATGGTGATGTAGCACTCGGAACATTCGGTCATATTCCACTCATGGTGAGCATTGCTGTAAGTGTAACGGCAAGCACGACATTCACATTCCACGCCGTTAATGGCTTCACCATCAATCCAAATGAAATCATCGTATGCCTCCAAATCCACAAACTTACTAACTAACCGGCTATGACCGGCCGCACGAATGAGTGATTGAGGGTCGCATAGAGAAATCGGAATCACACCGAGAGTCCCTGAATCCACGGCGAGGCCACCAAAGTCGCCATCACCACCTGTGCCAACGACACGGCAAGTTTCACCTTTATATTCAAAGTCGCCATCACCTCCGAGGTAGGAGCAAAAGTCATCCCATTCGTCATCGGGAATTACATAGCAAGGGTCGCCCAAATAATAATTACTCATCACAAATCAACTCCAATTTCTCTTGATGTGGCTTCTGCACCGCATATCTTACAAATGGATGAAAAAGAAATCATGTGGTAGTTATCGTAGTAATCCACATCCCAATCGTGGTGGCCGTTTTCTTCGCAAATCTTTGCAGACATACTATTCCACCGCCCGAAAATCCCTAACAGAATGATTGGGAAGGCCACATGAAGGGCATACAGGGTTCACACGCTCTATGCTCCACTTTGGCTTTCCGTTTGGGGTTTGGTCCAAATACACTTTCAACCGAAAGGTCTGAACCATACAGTCGCTATTAGTGCATGGAATCGTTTGGTCGGATGTGAATGTTAGGGCTGCCATATACCTGCGGAGGGGTCCGACCTTAATAAACTTTTCTCAAAGTAGGTCAAAAACCTTGAGGAAAATGATTGCACTTAGCACCATTCCAATAAAAGAGGTAACCGTTCGGAGAAAAGCCATCCTATGCTGATGCCGTTTCATCCAATGTTCCGATTTCTCACCATCAATTGTAGGAATGTTCATTATGAATCACGACCATAGTGTAGCAATGTTTTCATAGACCTCGTTGATGTTTGAAGTATCCATATTTTCCAAGGCTTGAATCGTTCTTGTAATTTGAGAAAGTTTCAATTCCCTCATAGAGTCATAGATGCCTTGTTCGTTGGCTCTTTCTTGATAGCCTTTTTGGGCGAAGTATCTCTCTAATTGTAGTAAATCTAATCTCCATCTGATACCGCCCCTCCTATCTTTGGATTGGGCGTGACGAAACATGGGGCGATTTCGCAAGATGCCTACTACTTCACGAGAAGTGTATCGGCGGGGTTTCCGCTCAACCATATACGATGAAATCTCGGTTGAATATCCATAACCTGAATGACTCAATAGGTAATCCACAATATCAAATACTAAGGTTTCGGTCAATGGTAAAGGCCGCTGTCTTTCTCCCATGTATTCACATCTCCAAAAATGAGGTAGCCGATTATTCTTCCTCGCCTTCAACAAAGTTTTCAGGTAAGGCTGCTTTCACCTTGAGGTCAAGGGCTAATTTGTAATCTTCTTTAGCATCTTCAAGGGTCATGCCGTCTGCCTTCTTATCCTTGATGTATGCTTTGCGGTTTCCCTCAAAAGTCATCAAGTTAAGAATGGCTTTGTTGGCCTCATCAAGAGGTCGCTCCTCAAAAGGACTTTCAAACAAGCCATCAACTTCGTTTTGAAGAAACATAGCATCAGGGATGGTAGGTTGAACGAACTCATCAAGTTCCGTATCTAACACAGAACCGTGTCCGACCATACGCTCAATAAACTCCTCCGCCATCGTGCGGTCCACATACAATCCTACTCTCGGCCAAAATCTTGTGTTCTCGGTATCGGCTGGCATCTTAGTCACTTAACTCCTCAACTATCCCTTTTCATACTTAAAACTTCATGGTGCAAACTCCATAAGAGGCTTACCGTCTTCAATTTCTGAAATAATTAAATCCACATCAGTTGTGGTCTTTCCGTCACCTATGAGAAAGACACTCCCTTGCTGCACTTTGAAAGTTAGTATTTGAATAAATACGGCCTTCTCCCCTGCACTTAGTTTCATCTAACACTCCTCCACATTTTCCAAGGTCCAGCCTGTTGGCCATTTTTGACTCCGAAGATTCGGGAGGTGGTGAATCCGGTCTTAGCACGAGCCGAGTCACTAATGAATCTTCCACGACATTCAAGACTCCAAGGTTCTTCGGAGAAAACTTTGCGCCATTGGAATTGAGTTTCCGTATCCATCTCATCGGGAATCAAAACTTGGGTCATATCCATGTCGGCAATCTTCATATCTGCAATGAGAACATGAAGGCCGCCCCCGGAAGAAGAAATCCTCACCCAAACTTTACCCCATCCAAACTCGTCTTCAAGATAATTAAGGGCTTTGACTACGACAGGATTCTCCAAATCCGTATCGTCCCAATCAAATGTGAGGCCGCTCATGCAGACGCATAGGTGCGTCTAACTACTTAAGCCTTAGACCTACTTCTGTGAAAGAACGAGGCCGCCGACAACAAGAGCAACAAGAAGCCCTTTGGTAACACCACTCATTCCGCTGGCAGGGGCTACTGCAACACTTGTGCTTTGAGCAGTAATGGTTGTGCCGGTAGTTGTATCTGTGTCTGTGGCAGGGTCCTCAATACAGTCCCCATCAACATTCATAGAATAACCTTCATTACACGCACAAGAGCCATCGGCATTCTCGGTAGCGTTAGAATCGGAACAGCAAATGCCATCCTCAGTTAATTCGGAAGCATCCGGTGTGACTCCACCACACTTGGCCGGAGTTGTAATGGTCTTGGTTCGGGTCTTCATTCCACCTGCACACTCGCTCCATTCGCTCCAATCGCTGGTTACTGCATCCTCGGGAGATGCGGCTTTCTTCTCCGTCAATGATGTATCTTGAGTAGTGCCTCCATTGAAGGCTGGATAGCGAATATATCGGGTTTTGGTGCGGGACAATTCACAGTCGGTTTCATCCCATTCACTAAATGCACTCCACGGACCCATCTCGGCGTTCACAGGACCTCCTGAAGCATCAATTACCTTACCGGTGGGTTCATATTGCTTTGCATAACTTTTAGCATCTGCATGAGTGCTGAAGTTTTGAGGGTTGCTTCCTGACTTGGTGGGTGAATAAGTAACTATCCACGAGTTACCTGATTTAGTGATAAGTGCATAATTTACTCCGCCTCCGCCATAGCCTTCCCCGCCTGTGACGGCGTGGAAAATAACTTCAGCACCAAAGTGGTCAAAATTACCGTGTCCGAAAGTCATTTATTCAGCCCCTTATAATCCGATACAAACCATAAACCACAATACCGGTTGTAGCCAAGCCCGCAATAGCAATCATTCCCAAACCTTTCCCAACGGCCGCGACTCCATCACCAATTGCTTGTGTGCTTTGGCAAGAACAAGTTTCATTTCCGTCTGCATCGGTGGACTTGACGGCTATATGGTCAGGAGGACAGTCTTCTGTCTTACATTCCAACTCTCCATCAGAACCGTCATCCGAAGCGTCAATTTCTGATTGTTCATCTTCAGAAGTAATAGAAGTTCCGTCGTCAGTAACTACCGGCTCCTCGTCTGCGGCTTCCGTCATAAATGAAAGCGCGGTGTCGCCTTGAAAGTGGTCAAAAACACCATGTCCGATAGTCATGCTTAAATCTTGGGCTTACGACTACTTAATAGGTTCTTGCGAGTCATCACGAGAATAATAATCCACAAGTAACATAGTTAGTTGCTTATTGCGCCACAAACTCCACCAAACAAAGTAAATGGCTCCAAGACCTCCAATTGCTCCGGTCAAAGTTAGGATGATAAGCCACAATATCACTAAATCCATATTAAACCCTCCCATGTGGGGCTGGAACCACTTGAGTTTCAATCCCATGCCCCTTCAATAACTCTAAACCATTCTGCGGATATTGACCACCATAACAGACCACTCTATTTACCCCAACCTGTGCGATTCTAAGGGCGCATTTGGCGCAAGGCTCCCCATTCACATAAAGTGTGCTACCCTCGCAAGAAACGCCTTGACGAGCACAATTAAGGATAGCATTTTCTTCTGCGTGGACGCAACCTACATCAGTTTCCTTTCCACTTGGGATATTCTGTGAATCTCTCAAACAAATGTCCCCACCACAAAGGTTACCACATTGTCCTCGTATATTTCCATTGTATCCCAATGAAATTATTTGATTGTCGGCATCAACGAGAATTGCTGCAAAAGTTTTCCGAGGACATTTGGAGAAACCGTCTGCAAAGTGGATAGTGGATTCTAACCACACCAAATCTTTACTGTTGGCTTCAAACCCCATGACTTCTCCCCTCACTCGGTAGTCAAAGTGACGGTATCTTCGTTAATCT
>Ga0206683_10000599_pt1 | contig 25869 bp, 12 predicted proteins | sample M280m12015metaG_FD_155483 | JGI IMG/M metagenome (GOLD analysis project Ga0206683, IMG submission 155483) | Ammonia-oxidizing marine archaeal communities from Monterey Bay, California, United States - M2 80m 12015 | ecosystem: Environmental > Aquatic > Marine > Intertidal zone | place: USA...
GTAATCTTTACCATATAAAAGTCGTGCGGCTACGGTTGAAGATTGAGGTGTATAAGTTATAGGTGTGGTTGCGCCTGCGTTGCCATAAATAGTATTATAAGACTGACTGGGAGAAGATACCGTGACTATTGCGTCTTTGTAAACTGTGACGTCTCGTGCGAAGGTATCGTGCAGATCGTCCATTGCGTTATTACAGGTTGTTTTTTCTGCATCTGTTAAAAGGCTTGCCATACTATTTATATACACTTTTTAATTTTTTTTTAGAAAAAACTTATTTTAAAAGCATAATTTATAAGATATGAAGTCTATTTATAGTTTCACGGTCAATACTACTGAAGAAGTAGAGGAAAAGACTAAAGAAAAGCGAGAAAACAAACAGACAGGGGTTGAGGAAGAGATAGAAGTATCCACAAAAGTCGAAAAAGAAATTCCCCACGAAATAGTTATCAAGCAACCTAGCCGCCGTCAGCTTGAAGAGGCGGATATGGAATATTCTATTGAAATTAGCCGATGTATTAAAAAGGGGATTTTGACTAAAGCTATGCTGGCTAAGAAATATTCTGATACAGGGGGGATTTTGACCGAGAAAGATGCTGAGCGCCTAGTTGATCTTTATAGTGAGTTAGCGGATTTGGAGATGGAGATAGCTAAAAGCGGGGCTCATCCCAGTGACGCTGAAAAGGGTAAAAAAGGATTAGGGGGCAAGCTAGCTATGACAAGGCGAGAGATTGTCAATTTAGAATCAGCTTATCAAAGTCTTTTTAATCATACTGCTGATATTAAGGCCCAAAACAGAGTTATTTTGTGGTATATGGTTACCTTGGCTCATATTAAAAAAGAAGGAGCAGAGAATCCCACTCCGCTCTTTGAGGGAAAAGAATTCGAGGATCGTATAAATTCTTATTATGATCAGGATGAAAAAGAGGATAAGATTTTTAGTGCATTTTCTTCTAAGTTGGCCGCTATCACCAGCTATTGGTATTTTAGCGAAAAGCCAACCCAAAAAGAATTTGATGATATAATTGATGACCTCAGCTCCAGTCAAAGTTAATTTTAGGTATTTATTTAAGGATATTGTTTACGGTTTTTCTGAAGTAGAGTTTGCGGGGAGTACCTTTTATGTCAAGCACCTTTCCTCTTTAGATCAAGTTGATTTAGAGGAGCTTGAGGAGGGTTTTTTTCAGGAGGCTAAAAAACGGGGACTCCCTACCGAAAAAGAAATTTTAACACGACTTCGTGATGAGGAGATGTGGACCACTGCTGATGACGCGGAAATTACCAAAGCAGAAGCTTACATAGAGAGTCTAGAAAACACACGAAAACAACTCTATCTTAAAACACAAATAGAGGACAATGTTGTCGAACGAGACAAAGCCCACATAAGACTAAATCAATTGTTGTCAGTTAAAAGCAATTTAATTGGCAAAAGCTGTGAAACGCACGCTAAAAGCCGCACTAGCGACCATTATATTTTAAAGTCTTTTTACGAAGACCGAGAGCTCGAAAATCCCTATTTTTCAGAAGAAAAGATTGATGAGCTCAGTAAGGATGAGTTGTTAGAAATTGTTATAAGTTATAACAATAAAATTTTATGTCTAAACGATGATAATATTCAGCGCATTGTATTGCAAGATTTTTATAGTGCTTATTTTCCTTTTTCAGATAATGTGATGAATTTTTATGACAAACCATTATTTGAGCTTTCTCTTAATCAAGTTAAGCTGATTGTTTTTACCCGTATGTTTAAGAATATATTTGAAGGCTACCCAAAAATGCCTGATACTCTTAAAAAAGATCCTCAAAAAATTATTGATTATGTCAATGCTCAGGACAAAGCTAAAGATGTAACGGATACTTTAGACAAAGATGGCGCTTCGACCATTATGGGCGCTAAAGAGGAGGACTACGAGTACTTAGGATATAAGCAAAATCCAGAAGGGCGGTCGTTGAGCGATATGCTAAAGGCAAAAGGCGGCCGAATGGACATGAAAGATTTGATGGAAACCATGACATAAGCCGAACAAACATTTGAAAAAAGTGTATATTTTATTAAATAGCGCACTATGATCAAACTCGATGCCATCATCAATGACAAGAAGCTTCTGGCTTCTATACAAAAAGGAGTAGATACTTTTAATAGGTCCACTGCGGGTAAGGCGAAGTTAAATCTTAAAATAAATGAAAAGGGGTTTCGTCAGCCACTAGGTCGCATCACGGGGGATTTGGATAAATTTGAATCCGCGCTTGCGGCATCCAATGCTCGTGTTATTGCGTTTGGTGCTTCTACTGCCGTTATCGGAGGGATGACAAAAGCGTTCAAGGAGCTTGCATCCACAACCATCAATGTACAAAAACAATTTGCTGATATCAACCGTATTCTAAACGTTAGCAATAAAGAGTTTGAGAAATTTTCAGGAAGCCTATTTAATATAGGTAAAAAAACAGCTACAACCTTTGACGACGCAGCCAAAGCTGCTTTAGAATTTGCTCGTCAAGGTTTGGGAATGAACGAGACCTTGAAGCGTACGGCGGATGCGTTAACGTTGGTTCGTTTGACAGGTGTTAATGCCGAAAAGGCTGTAAGTTCTCTGACGGCAACGGTGAACGCTTTTCAGCAAAGCTCCCTGACTACCACAGAAGCGCTTAATAAGTTTGTGGCGGTGGAAACAAAATTTGCCGTGTCAGCCAAAGATTTGATGGAAGGTTTGGGTCGTGTCGGATCTGCTGCGGTGGACGCAAAGGTAGACTTTGATGAGCTGAATGCCATGATTGCAGCCGTTCAGCAACAAACGGGTCGAGGTGGCGCTGTTATTGGTAACGCCCTTAAAACTATTTTTACCCGCTTACAGCGGCGAGACACATTGACAGCATTAGAGCAATTTAATGTTCAGGTGCAAGATATGCAGGGGAATATTTTGCCAGCCATGAATATTTTGCAAAACTTTGCTAAAACATATAAGACTTTAAGCGACGCTAACAAAGGCTATCTTCGCGAGCAAGTGGCGGGTGTTTTTCAGGCTAACATTTTGTCTGCTATAGTTAAAGACATCAATAGCGACTTTCAGGTTTATAACCGTGCGTTAACAACTTCTACCGAGGCCACCAATGAGGCCGCTAACGCCAACGCCCGCTTAAACCAAACAATAAGCGCTCTATTATCACAAACAGGAACCGAGTTAATTCGATTGCAAGAAAATATTGGCAAGGTAACTTTTGAGCCTATAGCTCGTGCCATTCTAGGGCCTTTTAAAGATATTGTTTCTAGCATTAATTCCCTTCTTGACGGTGAGGGCGTAGGGAGCGATTTTGCGAACGGGTTACTTAAAGGGATTAGAAATATTGTAGCTGGCCCGGGCCTTGTTGCAGCCATCGCGGTAATTGGAAAAATTTTTATTACTACCGCAAGCTATATTACAAAAGCGATACCCACCCTCATAGGTATTACAACCGAAACGCAAAAACAAGCAAATTTACAAGCAACTATAGAGGCTTTGCTTCGAAGCGATGCGGGCCTATCTAAGTTAATTGCCCAAAACGAAGGCAACGCTGCTAAGCAGGCCGGTATACTGGCGGGTCATGCGAAAGCACAAGAAAAGGCGTTCAAGGCGTCTGTGACTTCTACTAGCTTGATTGCTAGCAATTTGCGGATGGCTGGCATGACCACAAATAAATCCGGGGCTATTGTTCCCAATCGTCGAGGTGCGCGGGGTTATGTGCCCGGTTTCGCCGGAGAGGCGGCGGATGTTCGCAAGGGGGTAGGCGGTGTAAGCTCTTCAGCTCGCCCGGTGCACATTCCTAATTTTGCTTTTGGTGGAGGTCAGCATGGTAGCATGGTGGCCAATACTGGAGAGTATATGGTTCCTAATTTCCGCGGTGGTGGTTCCGCTATATTTAATCCAGCGATGGTGAGGGCTAATGGTGGACTTCCTCAAGGTGCTAAAAAAATAACTGCAGCGCAGGGATATGTTCCTAATTTTGCACTGCAAAGCCCCTCTGCTTTTCTTAAGGGGGGAGGTAATCTTTCAGGTTTATACAGCGGAGTTAAGGGGGGTAGTATTAGTGCAGTTCAGGTTCAAAAGGGTGCTGGTGGAAGATCGGCCGCTCAAGTAAATGCTCTTACATCTCGAGCCAAACGGGAAGGTTCAAGAAAAACCAAGGGAGGTATGGAGTTTTCCATGCCAGCTAAAGATATAAAAATCGGGGCCATTGTGGGCATGCAAAGCGGAGGAAAAAAAGGTTACAACCCTTCTACTGGGTTTGGCCTACTTGCGAAAGAAAAAATTCCCAACAAGGGGTTAGCCCAGTTAGTAAGAAGCCCCGCCTATCAGGGGGCTAAATTTAAGATAAGTAATATTCCAGTAGGAGGGATAAATAAGATTGGTAAGGGTACAGAGAAAAAAAGCGCTAAAGAAGTGATGCGCGAAGACTTTACTGCGCAGATGAATGATATTATGGTGCCTGCATTAGGTAGGTATTCATCTTCAATATTTTCGGGCCTTTTCGGTGATGACGGAAAGTCTTTTGCTAGTTCTTTGACCGCTACAAGAGGAAAAAGGGTATTTTCTACAAGTGTTGAAGGCGGGATCATGGAGTCCGCATTACAATTTGCGGGGCAGGAGGGTTCGAAGTTCGGTGGCGACGATAGCGCTCGTTTTGATTTTGAAGAGTCAGGTAAGATCAGTAAACCGTTGTTAGATACTTTTTTTAAAGGGAAGACTGCTCAGGTAGATCGGGCGGATGCTAAAAGATCAGATTCTGCCCCGAACATTAAAAGCTTGATTGGGAAATCGTTTGGCACGGCATTGACCGCAAACCGCATAGCAAGATATGGCCCGATAGCTACGGCTATCAAGGGGTTGACAGCGAAAAAAGCTGCTGCTGGTTATATTCCTAATTTTGCAGGAGGAGGACTTGGTGCTGCTATTGGTCGAGAAAAAGCAGCGGGTATTCCTTCGTCTGCTATTCGTATTAATAGTTCGCCTCGTTTTCAATCACCATGGAATCCGGCAGGATTGGCGGTTACCAATAAAATGGATGAGCCTCGTGGCTTGAGAGATGTTCCTAATTTTGCTGATACTGATATTGTAGCAAGATCCGGAGGGCAGGCTGCATTGTTGGGGGTGCCGGGATTAGACAAAAGAGGAAAATGGGCTGCTTCTTTTAATAAAGTGCTCGCTGGAGCTGCTGACGATTGGGCGAACAACCGAACCACCACAAAAGAATTTACTAAGACACTTGGAAGTTTAAGCACTCAATATGGTGTCACCGGAGACGCACAAAAGAAAGTTATCGCAAATACTAAAGCTTTAGGAAAACAATTAAGACCGGGAGGTGGTATGGCGGGTATGATGGCTATGATGATGGTACCTATGGCGGGAGGTATGATTGAACAAGGGGTAGGAGGTCAAGCAGGTTCAGCTATTAGCGGAGGGTTAACTGGAGGCGTGACGGGGGGATGGTTGGGCAGTATGGCAGGAGGCGCTTTGGCTGCTAAATTTGGGGCGGGTGGCGCGGTTGCGGGCGGACCCCCGGGCGCTTTAATCGGAGCTTCAATAGGAGTATTGATTGGTGCAACAGCAGGGGTCATGACCTCATTGGATGCTACTGCTGACAGTGCAGCGTCAGTGACAGCTGAGCTACAAGCCTTAGCCGGAGGCCTTAAAAGCAATGCAACAGCTGCTATACAATTTATTCAAGCACAAAAGGATTTAGCGCTTGCAGCCACTGAAGACGAGTTGACCGCAGCCACAAACAGGGCTACGGTAGCTCTTGAGTCCATATCCGATACAGATTTGGCGGAGTCGTTTGCCGAGGCTGGAACTAACGTCAAAACATTAACAGATAATCTTGAGTTGTGGAGCGGCAAACAGGGTATCAAAATAAAAATGAAGGCAGCTCAAGCGGCCCTTTTGAGTCCTGCAGGACAAACAACAGAGGACGAAATAGAGAGACTGCAAGCCGTAGGGGATCAAAAGGCAATAAAGAGAAAAATGCGGGGGTTTTCCCGACCCTTAGCTAAGCTTTTTATGGATCCTGCACTTTTTGGGCGAACAGGAAAAGACGATAGAGGTGCGGAACCTGAGGAAGTGGGGGCATTTTTTAAAGACGCGGCGTCTATGAGGGAGTGGGGTCTCAATCTTACGGGACAATTTAGTGAGGCAGATTTCAGGGGACTCCTTAAGAAACATTTTGGGGAAAAAGAAGGGGTGGTAGGTGGGATGACAGGTGAGGTGATAGCAGAGATGGCTCATGTCCTTGAGTCTCTTGATCCGGGGTGGAATATATATCAGGCCGAAGATGAGTTCAAAAAACACTTTGACCAAGGGTTATTTTCTGAACTTTATAGCGAAATGTTTAGCGCCCAAGGCAAAGGACTAATAAAAACCGCGAAAACTCAGCTTCAAGGGGCCAATTATACTCGTGATTTTGAGGCCCTTTTAAAAAGCATTAATAATTCTGTTCTGACTTATACGGAAGATTTAGCTATTATATCCCAAGAGACAGCTGTTCGTAACGCCACTCTTACTGCGCGCAAGGGGTTCCTTGGATTTCGGGGGCGTGCTGCTAATTTAGGGGAAGCAAGAGGAGTTAGCGCTGCAAATTTTGCCGGAAAACGACAAGCAGTCGACCGTAATATCTTTAACCAAAATCAGGCCTCAATAATATCTAACTTAAAAAGTGTCTTCAAAACTCCCGAAGGAGTTCGAGGTGGTTTTCAGGACGTCTTTTTTGGTCAGGGAGGTTTTACTCAGCGAGGGGCTGCGGGAGGAATTGCCAAACTCAAGGAAGCGAGAGCTCTAGCTGCCGGGGGTAAAACTGGTAAAATTGAGGATGCTATAGCGCCCGATGCGGTGGCGGGCATGACAACCCTTATCACAAAGTTAGAAGCGGCTTATGGCAAGCAAATGGCAGCTATTCTGAAAGATGAAAAAGTTCAAGAGCTGAAATTCAAGGCTGAAGAGTTAAGGGCGCGTATCACAACAGAGCAATTTCGTTTAGCTGTTCTCGAATCTAAAAATCTTCATGCCGAAAACATGAACATGGCTAAAGCTCGTGGAGAGTTCGATCTCTATAAGATGCGTCAGGAGAGGTCCGTTCAAGCGCCCGAGGCAATGTTCGGGCTCACCCCAATGCAGCAGGTTCTCAAAAAACAAGGAGCCTCAACTAATATTTTTAATAAGGGAAGAGAACTGCAGCAAAAGGAGCGGTTGAGTGACGCGCGCCAAAAATTTATTGAAACAAAAACTCAGGTAGAATTAAATACTACCACCGGCAAGTTGGTAGATGCTAACCTCAAACTAAGGGATGCTGTTGATGCCCTCAACTCTACCTTGAATGGAACCCCAACAGCGCCAGCGGGGCTTAGCCCCGCAAGCTCACATAAAGGGCCTGCGTTCCAAGACTCTCTAACAAAGGCGGACATAGGTATCCGTATGGGGCCGCTGGAGTCCATAGCGAAAGGGGTTTCAAGCGCTGTGAGCGACTTTATGGGGGGAGATCCGCAACTACGCCTTCAAAAGTTTGCTCTCAAAGACAAAGAATCACAAGCAACTAATTTACAAAAAAATAGAGCCCAACTTGATAAAATAGACAAAAAGAATATATCGAGTGCTTATGACACCCCGGGCGACATGTGGAATGAATTTGACAAGATGACTCCCGAGCAACGAAAAACAGGCGCAAAAAAGGTAGCTGCTCAGAGGTGGCATGGCGAGGAAAGGAATGCTAGGGTTACTCAATATCTGAAGGACGAAGCTAGGCTCGAGGAACTAGAGAAGGAAATATCACACTTAAAAATCATGATCATTCGCGACACCGCAGTTAGCCCCGAGCAAAAGGCGACTAGGACAACGCGACAGGGACTTCTAAAAGGGCTCAAGGCAGAACGGAGCGCAATAGCGGGGGGAGCCCCGGCCAGTCAACCGGATCTACAAGCCTCATTTAGGACGGCAATGACTAGTCGAGGAGCTCCTCTTTTGGATCAAACGGATACTACAGGCTATCATCCTCTTTTGTCGGCACAAGTGGGAGCGGGATTCAATGTTGAAAACTACAAGTTAACCAGCGACGAGCTTAAGTTTATTAATCAGCAGACACAGGATATAAATCAAGCTGTCATGGCGGGAAATGAAAGCGGAGCAATAGCCTTGGCCCGTACAAGACAAAGCGCGGCTGCGGTATTTGATTTAGGTAACCAAACTGATAAAGCGGCAGATAGCACCAAAGAACTAGCAGATAACTGGGAACGCGTTGACGCAGCCGCGTCAACAAAGTTTACAGCAGGGCTCAGAAAGGGATTCGATGATGTTGCACAGCAATCTCATTTTATCTATAGGGAACTAGGAGAAAAGCTTCCTACGCAGTTTAGGGATAATATGGTAGGTGCGATCGGAGCAGCGATGGATAAAACCTCTAGTTTAGGGGACGCTCTTGATGGGGTCGCATTAGCATTTTTAAGTACCATGCGTCAGGCTTTTTTGCAGAGCGCGGTAAGCAGTATGATGGGTGCGGGCAAGACGTTGTGGGACAATAGGCAGCGAGGAGGTGCGATCCGCGCACAAAATGGCATGTTTGTAGGGGGATCGAGTACTGGAGATAAGCACCCAGCTCTATTGGAAAGCGGCGAATATGTTTTGAATCGTAATGCTGTCGGGGCTTTGGGTGGGCCTGATGCTTTGAACTCAGTTAATTTTGGTATGGCTCCTCGTTTCCAAAAAGGTGGAGGGCACCTGATGAAACTTGCAGAGAAAATCCCAAGTTCTCGTTTTAGTGGTCTCTTCTTGCAACAGGGGAATCCGGAGTATGCTGAATATGCTGACGCTGCATCCGCAAAACAGCAGGCGGCGATGGCGAAACACCAAAAGAAAGAACAAAAGAAGGCTATGATTCTGAGCACCATAATATCTGGTGTAATGGCCGCAGGAGCCGGATGGGCTGGCAGTAAATGGGGCAATAAGCCACCAACCGGAACCACACAAGGATTTGATCAGTATGGTCAAGCCGTAAGTATAGCGCCCGGCGGTATCCAGCGTGGAGGTTTCATTGGTCGTCAAGCTGGTGGTTCAATCGGAGGTAGTGTCGCCCGTCGTTATGGGTTGTTCCAAGGAGGCGGTACCGTACCTGTTTCTTCAGGGGCTCCTTCTTTAGGCGGATCTACTAACACTAATAATATTAGTATAAATATTGGCTTAGGAGGCGACAATGAGTCCCCGGGTAGTGGGGCTAGCCAAACAGCAACAGGAAACACAGGGGCACCCTCTAAGGCCAATACAGCGGACGCCAAGGCTTTGAGCGAAAAGATAAAAAGCCAAGTCTTGAAAATTTTAACAGAAGAGCAGAGAGTAGGTGGCTCATTGAGTCCTTCAGCTAGGAGACCATAATGCCTAAAAACGCGGTACCAAGTTACGAATCTCAGTTTTTCCTTCGTAGTGATCCTAGGGATGCATCTCCTGCGATGTATGGAGTGTCTGGTATTCGTGATTGGAGCGCCAGCTATAGTATCCCTGAGACCACGATCAACGTCTTGGGCGCTGGTTTTGTGCGCAATATTTACGATGGCCCCTTACAGGGACAGCTTTCTTTAACGCGAGATCTTATTTTAAACGATGATCCTGTTTTAACTTATACTGGAGAAGATTCTTTTTCTGGTACATTAATTTATGATACTTATATAGGAGATGGAGGCGAAAAAGTTTTTGGCTTTAATTCTGGCTATTTAACTAATTACTCTGTAAGTTGTGGCGTTGGAGGCGTTCCTACTGTGGATTCGTCTTTTGTAACTTTTGGCAGATTTGGCAGTGGCATTCGTCATGGAGATTTAGACTATTCTGGGAACTCCCCACTAGAGGGATCTATGGGTATGAGGGTGCGGCCGGTACCAAATCAAGGTTCTATTTGGTGTGGTTTTGGGCAATCTGGCACTAACCGGGTTACGCAAGTCACTCAAAACTATGAAATTGACAGAGAGCCTATTTATGATCTTAGCCAAAAAACAGCTTCAGATTTAACAGGTGGCGCAGGCTTTGTGCCAGCAGAAGTTATTACTAATTATCCTATAGAAGTTACAACAAATATGACAGTTGAAGTAGACGATTACGAAACCGCCAATATTATGGATACTATACGTAGCGGTCACCATGAAACAATTAGCTTGACAATGTATCAAAGCGCTCTAACCAATGAGAGTCTTTCAGGGCCAAATGAAGTAGGAGGCACTACTAGCTTAGAAGATGATGACTCGCTGGCTTTAGAAGATAACGGCTACAGAACAGTATATAGGTTTAATAGCGTAACGGGACAACTCGTATCTCAAAGTGTAAAGACATCAATAGATGGAACATTAAGTGTAGACTTAGAATTTAAAGACTTTTTAAATAGGAACTTATAAAATGGGAAAAATAAATGAATATTCGGCTTTGTCGTTGCCTGCGAGCGACGATCTGCTTTTTATAGGCGACACAAGCGCAACTCCGGCCTATGAAATCAAAAACATTACAGTTGCTAATTTACATAAAGTGGCCAATGTAGCAGCGGAGGGCCCCAGTGGGTTGAGCCTTAAAGATGATGGTACCAACTATGGTATTTTTATCAAAGATGGTGGAAACGTAGGTATTGGCACTGGCGCAGGTAGCCCTAATACTTTCTTAGAGTTAAATTCAGGCGCCCGAACAGCCACTTTCGTCGCAGGCACCCCTTCTACGTGGACCAATATGCTTTTATTAAATCCCACAGACACAAATACTGCTGCGGTAGGTATTAATTTTCAAGTCGACAATGCTTTTGATTCAGGCAGTGGGGCAGGAATCGTGGGAATTAAAAGTCATGCCACTAATGCTCAAATGGACTTAGCTTTTATTACTGATCCGTCAGGAGCGGGTTCGGCTGAAGCGATGAGGATACTGCATGATGGTAACGTGGGAGTGGGAACTGCAACGCCGGGCGATAAGGTTGAAATTAAATACGACACCTCCGGCTCAAACAGGGCTTTGCAATTAAATTTTGCTAGTGATACTGCAGGGGTTGGAATGAAGTTTGCATATGCGGGAGCCTCGAAAGCTTATATTCAGTTTATTGGGTCCAATTATACAACGGCTGCACGTAGGAATAAGTTAGAGATTCTAGGGACAGATGGGATAACTTTTTGGCCAGATGGTGCTACAGCAGACGTCGTAATCAACACCGCTGGGAATCTAGGAGTGGGCACGACGACCCCAACGGCGCTTGTACATATTGACTCCGCTGTAGATAATGCCCTATACATACACTCTACGGACGTTAGCAAAAACGCGCGAATTAAAATGGCGCTCACAAGCAGTGGTGCGGGGTATATAGAAGATTCTCCGAATTATATAGCTATTTCTGGGAGTAGTACCCCTGCAGCCAATAATTGTTTACAAATTAGCAAAGGGGGAACCACAAGCGGGGGGTACATTAACATCGGTGGTACGCTAGGATCATTTGATTATGCTATAACAACCGCCTCGAACACACCTACCCAAGCATCCTTTGCTAATACAAATGGCAGTAGGGGTTATATTTATATTACTAATACGACTAGCATAAATGCTCAAACCGCCGTAATATTTGGCAATGAGTCGCAAACAAATTCGCCACGCTGGATGGCAGGTCAATTTTGGACGGGCTCACCTTCTGAGAATTATTTTTCATGGAATTATTTGGGCGGTACTGCTTTGGCGAGTAATAGCCCCGATAGTGCTACCTTTAGCCCGAGTTCAAGTGCATTAGAAAGTAATACCGCTTACTGTTCTCAGAAAGGCGGTTTAACCTCCGAAAACACAAGTGTTGCGTTTGGCCATATCCGAACGGATGGGACCAGTAGCACCACAATTTTAGAGAGCACTTACAATATAGAGAGTCCAGTGGCTTTAAATTCTAGCGGAGTGGCTACTATTACATTTAATAAGACTTTAACGTCTGACAAATACACAGTTATAGCAAATGGGTGGGACGGAACACGGCCTCTGGTGGGATATGCCAGCACTAAAAACGATACAGATGTTGCAATTACATTTTATCGTTTAGATACTGGCGCAGTTATTGATTTGACAGCTACTAGTGCTATTCATTTAGATTTTGTAGTATATGGCGGTACAAAATCTGGGGTGGGTGGGGATGTTATGCTCCAAACGAGATTAGAAAAAGCTTAATGGCTAAGTTCATAAAATATGAGAAAGCATTACTGGAGATCGAAAGCCACAGTATTTTGGCTGAAAGTGCGGAGCTGGGTATAGAAGCGTCACTTACCCCCATAGAAAATATAACTGGAAGTGTTATGCGTTATGTGGCAGGGGCTCCGCTAAAAGGTACCCTTTCTTTTAGTCATTATTTAACAGGGTCTCTTCATGAGTTCCTTAATCCTTTGACAAACGTAGAAAGGACAGGTGAGCCCTTGCGCGGCAATTTAGGGGGGGTTGAGTTTGCTAGCGGATATATCAGGAGCCTTGAGTTTTCAGTGTCTCCTATGGCTCCTGTTTTAGTGCGTTCTTCGATGGATATTTATGGAGAACTTAGCGTGTTAGATACGCAAGGGCGTAGTGATGAGGCAATGAGGGGGATACAGGAGGATCCACGTGCTATCAGCCATGGAGCTCAAACTTATTTGGCTGGAAATGATTTTGGAATAAATAATAAATTAGGCTTTTCTTATTCTGTTACATGCGAGCGCAATCCAATGACAGTTATAGGGAGTGGTTTGCCTAGTCGGGTTACAAAAGAAAACGTACAAATTAATATGACCGTGCGTGGAGAGGATTTGGGCACCGTATTGACCACTACTGGATACGCAGCTGTAGCAGATGTTTATGTTTATGGTGTTTATGCAGATGCTGGGTCCTCCGCAATGGGTCGTTTTGGCTGTACGGGACAAGTTCATTCACAGAGTATTTCTGCATCCGAAGGGTCTTCTATGGCTGGAGAGATTTCGTTGTCTCAAGATTATTTAACTGGAAAGCAAGTTATATGATAATTAATTCTGGAGTAACTAATATAGCAAGAGTGCTGCCATTCGAGGTGGGCAACGAGTATAAGAAGTACGATGTTGTCTATTATAGCGGTTACACAAATCCGAGTCCTACCCCTCCCACGCTTCACCCGTGTCTGCAATCTGAATCCGGCCATTGCTATTATACGGGCGATAGCATTACAACCTCAACAATTACTAATAGGCCTTACGGAGCGGACACCGAATGGACTACCGGCTTTTTTGCAGATGTGTCTTATGGGGCTACTGTTGATTATGAAGCCCTTAATTATACAACAGAGTTTGGTGATGGTTATTATAATGTTTTAAATAAAAGTGAAAATGCGGTGCGCGCCACCTTTTCAACGAACTTTGCTAAAAGAACTGATCAGGAGACAAAAGCTATTGTTCATATATTAGAAGATTCTTTTAACCGAGGAAATTATCCCAGTGGGGGTTATAGTGGTATTCCATGGACACCTTTTGCCCCTTATAATCAAAGTGGTGCGTTTTTTGTAGAAAGTTTTACGCAGGGCTACGAGTCTCCCGACGTTAATAATGTTTCAACTACTTTTTTTCGAGAAACAGCATCTACCACCGACTGGAAAACCTTGTACATTCCTTTTGAAAACACGAGAGAAGATTATACGAATAACAAAGCTTATTTTCAGCATGACGCAACGTTTTTGCGGCAACTTCCCGACCAAGCAGACTTAACGCCCTCCCAAACAGGATGGTATTATTTTACAGGGGAAAAAGATGACGACTACACTCCGCAAACTGGAATTTTAGGGACAGAGTACAACTCGCCAACGGGAGAGTACCCTTTATGGACGAAAGATAATTTTTATTTTGATCTAAACCAAAACATCAGTATACCTCAAAACCCTCGTTTTACCAAACAAGACTTGGATAATGGTTTTACCATGAGGTTTAACGAAGGGATCAATAAAAATTTGCTTGCCTTTCCGGTCGAGCTAAAGGGGCGAACCGACAAAGAAGCTCTCGCAATCGTTCACTTTCTTGAGCATCATGCGGGAGTTCATCTTTTTCAATTTACGCCTCCGGCTCCTTACGACTTTACAAACAAGGTGTTTTTGGCTTCTAGTTGGAGCCATACTATTAACTTCAAGGATAATAATGATATCACGGTTAATATGCGTGAGTTTCCTATTGATTATTTAAATCTATCTACAGAGTTTAGGTCTTTAGTAACAGTAGTTAATCGACCCTTAAAAAATCTGGCAGCTTATTGGAGTTGGCCAACAGAAGGAAATGCAAGTGGGCCAGTCAGCATAAATCGATACGCTGGATCTAAATCCACCATAGAAAGAATAGAAAATACAGATTTTATATCAAATACTGGTATGAAAGTTTTTGCTATAACAGGACAAAGCATTAGAACGGGATTCTATTTGACAAACAGCGGGAATACGGCCTTAAACACTTACATAGGTTATGATACTCCTTATCAAGCTTTTGATTTTCCTTCAGGTCATTCGCACAACCCTGTGGTTACGGCGCCGGGGAGTTCTAGTTTTATCCCTTTTTACTTTAAGGGCTTTAATGATAACATAACTGCCCCAGAGGTAACAACTGGTCCCGAATCAAGCGGCGTATATACCGCAACGCTAACATTAAGAAACAAGTCTAATTTGGACAACACTTATGACCCGAGCGGCTTAATTACTTTTGGTATTACGGGTTATGTCACAGGGTTTGATGCGGCCGCTGGGTTGCCCGCTACCTGCGCTAATCCTTATAGGGGTAATGATGGCCAAACCCCCAATCATCCGGCTCGTTTTTTAATTCAAACGGGTTACTATGACGCTTCAGGAGCGCCTATGAATGTATTAGCATGGCAACATCCCGCTACCGGTCATGATTTAAACCGTTATTCTGTTCAATATACTCAAGATAGTAGTTGGGTTGAGGTTTCGGGGGTCCCTTTCACGGATGATACTTCCATAAGAAATATTAATGGGATTGCTGGTACGGGATTCGAAATCAATCGCAAATATATTCAATCTTATGGTTTAGGTTTTGCTAATACTGCTGGATATGTTGAGACTAATTTTTATAGTGGAATTTTAGTTCCGTCAAGTTTGGCTGGGGACCCTCAGATACCTGAAGGGCTGAGAAATCTTCCAGACCCTCAAAACACAGGTATACATCAAGATTCATATTTTATACATAAAGAACTCTCTCAAGATCAAAATTATTATTATAGAATGAGATCAGAGTATGTGCAATCTAATAATAGCTCTACCTCTGATATTGTGGGTTCCATGTATGTATACGCCAGCGGAACCTCAGATTTTAGCACCGATGTTTCTCATCAAGTGTCTACGGGCTTGAGTGATAGCTCAACTCAGTTTACTGATGCCCGAACAGTGATACCTACGAGCCCCAAGCCTGCTTTTAGGGTGCATTTGGACCATGGTTCTTCAAATATTAATTTAAGCGGGGTGTTTATAAAAGCTTTGGTAGACCGCGGATTAGTAAAACAAGAGAATGGGCTTGATCTAGCTATTGGCTCGAACCCTACGGCTGCAGATTATCTTGCCATTGCCAATACGGGAGCCTATGCTGATAATTATACTGGGGTACAATTTATATTACGCCCGGATTCTATAGTGGGTGCTGAAGGGGGGGCTTATCCGGCAGGAGATCCTGATGCAGGTATGGTGATCCCTGCTGTAAGGACAGGCTACCAGCTATTAACTGGTGTGGTCCAACCAGCGGACGCAGGCCCAACTAACGCCAACACTCAAAAGCCTTTAGCAGAAACACCATCTGTGTTGGTTATGCAAAACAGTTCTTTGATTGTAGGTCAAGGTGGAGGAGGAGGCGACGGAGGCATAACAACGATTGGGCAGGACGACATAGGAGAATGGGGGACCACCAAGGGAGCTCAAAGTGATACGAGCAAAGATGCTCAATACACTTTGACATTAGATATTCAGTATGAAAAAGATTCTACGGTGGGAGCGGGCGCAGGTGATGCAATTTATATTTCACATCCTAGTATTGATAAGTTTTCTATTCGTAAGGATTATAACGCCAAAATCTATGGGGGCGGAGGAGGCGGTGGGGGCGGAGATCGCTTTTTAGCTGAAAAGATATTTTCCATTAAATCTAAGGGTGTCTCGAAGGAATGGATGCTTAATGCACGAGGATCAAAGGGGACCTACGATAAGGGCTATGGGGTGGGATGGCACTATGGCGGTAACTGGACACCGGCACAAAAAATTGAAATCAGTGACGAGGGAAACATTTTAGTTAACTTAGGTTCGAAATTTGGAGATACAATATCATCTGCGCACGATTATATCCCTACGCACGGGGGTGATATAATTTTTAGAGCTATAGATTTTGTAGGGATCCATAGGGGGGGAGCCGGGGGTGGAGGAGCTGGCTTTAGGACTGTTAAAGGCGGCACCCAGTTTTCAGACAAAGGTTTAAAAGATTATATCAGCGATCTTTCTAATGGGGGGTATGGCTTCGCTGGAATAGGAAATCTCAAGGGAAGGCATAATCGAGCAGATACGTCAGATGCACATAAACACGCTTTTGGGGGGAATGGTGGAGATTATGGTGAGCCGGGAAGTATAGGACAAACATTTAGTGAACAAACTATGGGAATACCTTTTCTATTGGATGAGGAAAGTAAATCAGGAAAAGCTGGAGGGGCTGCAGGTAAAGCTATTCGCGTTATTAGCACTAACACTAATTATACTGTGAGTAATTATCGTGGTAAACTTTTATCTATCACTCCATCTATAACGCCCATCACAGACATCCCCGGTTTGGTGGGATATTTTGAAGCAGGCAATAAAAGTTATAACACAGGAACAACAGAAGCCACTGCTACAGAAACAGTAGAAAAATGGGTATCCACAAATGACGCCAACGTTTATTTAGAGCAAACCACCGCAGATAATAAGCCCACTTTACAAGATGCTAATAAAGAAGATCAAACAGTCGGGGAAGGCCTAAGTTTAACTCGATCAGGAATAGTAACTGTCCGTCATGAATTTTTTAATAATCAAAAATATATTTATTTTAGTCCTACTCTAAGCACTAAAATTAATTATATGAAGCTTTATGGGGCCACTTCAAATGTGGATTACGATGGAGATATACAGATCCATAATGTTGGGCAAAGTTATGCGGCGGCAACAGGCATTACTATCGCCATACAACCTGTAGCTTTTTCAATTGCAGCAGGAACTGTAATTACCTTTCGTGGGGGCTCTGTTTTCACAGTGACTTCAGCGGCCACTTATGCTTCGCCAGATAAGATTACTTCATTGACAGGAAACCTATCTGGCCCTGATTTACAAAATGCTGTTCGGGGCTATTACCGCTTATCTTCTCTGGCTAATGGCTTTGACATCTTTTATGTTATATATCCAAACAGGTGGTTTACCGCGTCGGGTAACTTTACCGCAGATACCTCCCGCAATGACAATCAAGTAGGAAAAGATGCCGATTATCAAACAGGCTGGAGCGAGTTCTCCTCAACGCAGAAAACGCCTTCTGTTTTTTATAATCGCAAGAGTGGTCGAGTTACAGATAATACTGGGCTCGGAAATCTAGAAGAACAGTTTTCTTTTGCTGATCGGGGATCTACGCGAAGCATAGTGGGCAATTATCCTCGTCGGTCGTGGGTATACAATTTAAGTGGGAGCTCTACGGGAGGAAAGTTGTATTTGAATGCGCAAAACGATGGAAATGCAGTAGGAAGTAATATTTACAAGGGTGATAGTTTTATTTTTAATTCATCAGGCAGCGTTTATGTAGGGGGAAGTAAAACGAAAGGTAGTGGCGCTGTGGACCTTGGCTTCCGAGGTGCAATCGCTGCAATTGTAATTTTTAATCGACGCCTAACCTCGCGAGAAAACCGTAAGGTTTTAGGTGTTTTGTTTAACAAATATTTAAGAACTAAGGCTGCAAACGCAACAACGCAGGTAGGCCTCGAATATCAAAACAAACGGTCGGATCTCACCGGAATAGCGGGTCAAATATACTTTACTCCATAAAACCATGGCAACAGAAGCACATAATAAATCAATAACGGACCTTCTTCCAGATACACTGATAGAGTTGTTTGAGATTCAGGTGGGAGAGGGCAGAGGTGTAAAAAGATTTCATCCCGGTAAAATTATTGATAAAGATATTGTATTAAATAAAAAAACGTATTATTGTCTTCCTCTCGAAGCTACAGGATTCGAGTCTAAAGGCGACGGAGCCCTCCCGCGCCCAAAATTGATAATAGCGAACCCTGACGGATTAATTTCTGATCTGATAAAAAGGGAGGATGATATGATTGGCCACACGTTTAAAAGAATTAGAATATTTTTAAAATTTTTGGACGAGGTTAATTTTCCCGAAAAGGTTAATCCATTTGGCAATTCTGATCCTGAGTCTCGTTTCGATGACGATTTGTATGTTTTTAATCGTAAAATATCAGAGAATAAATATTTTATAGAGTTCGAGCTGGTCTCACCACTAGAGGTGGAGAACTACAAATTGCCAGCACGCATTATGATCGCAAATTATTGTCCGTGGAAATACCGTGGAATAGGGTGCCGTTATGGAGGTAGAGGCGACTATACGGGACCTAAAACAAATTTAACTGCTCCAGACGGCGTGAATAAGTTACAATCAGTTGATTTTTTTCCGCAAAAAGAGTCGCAGTTGATAACGGTAACCAAAACCGGAGGGGCTACATCAGATGGGGCTCATTCGGATGGGGCGACATCGATGGCTGTGGATGCGTTGCCTGTGGTGCTGCGTAGCGGAAACAAGTTGAATTTTGGAGCCACTGGAGCAGTTTTTACTTTAGACGCTAATGCTGCGGCAGGCGCTACAACTATCTCAGGCGCTTTAGTCGGGGATGTAGCTGATAATGCGGTTGGTACATTGAGTTATCCTGTGGGAAATTATTCTTCCTCTACTGGTATTATTGTGGAAGAGTTGTCGCTTTCTCTTAGTTTTGGGGAAACAATTCGTTTTGCGAACGGTGGGCGTTTTAAATTAGACGCTGAGGCAGCTGTTGATGATACGGAAGTTTTTGGTGATTTAACAATGGCAGCTGTAGAGGCAGCAGAGGGAGGGAGAATAGTATTGAGTTCAGACCCTCGTATACAAGGGGTTCCTGTAGCAGACGAGAAAGACAAAAGATTTGATGACCCTAATAGCGGCTTTAATCTTCAGGGGATGAGGTGGGTTTATGAATATAATCCCACTTTGTTTAGTATCGCGCTCAGTGCCTCAACGAATGCCGCGCCTGCGGTTGTGTTATCCGTAGATAATATTCCTCAAAATATTAACCCTAATCGTACAATCACCTTATCGGACAGCGGTGGCGCTGAAATAGGTACCTTTTATGTGACAGCTTTAGCTCGCAAAACAGTTACCGTTGAGTTAACGGCCGCAGCGGCCAATGCTGCGACCACAATAACTGTAAAGCCAGTTAACGCTACCTTAAAAAAAGGAGAAACAATTACCTTTAGCGCTACAGAAAGCGTGTTGCTAACAAAAGACGTCACCAATGGCGATCAAGTTTTAGATGGAACAGTTAGTACGAGCGGAAGTCCTATTGCTCTCGGAAGCTCGGGTACCTTACGAACTAAAATTTCAGGAAATTTAGTTTTAAGTACGGGAAGCTCCGCCCCGGCAACAGCAACAGGAATAGTAGGATATGTTAAGGGAGATGTGGTGTCAATCACCTCTTTAGATGGCGATCCTCCTGCTCTTTTTGTATGTATCCAAGATCATACTTCAGTCCAAGATCCTCGTTTCAAGAAAGAGTATTGGGTAGAAGATCAGTGCAGTAAAACCTTAGATGGTTGTAAGATGCGCTTTAGCGACCATACTCATCTTCCTTTCGGAGGCTTTCCTTCCATTGAGGCTTATAGATATACCAATTAAAAGTGCTTTTTTGAGCTATATAAAACGAATTTCTTCTTTTTATCAAGAAGAGATATGTGGACTTATTGCTGGCAATGATTTATTTTTTGTTAAAAATATTTCTCCAGATCCTTTTAGTACTTTTTATATTGACCCAGTTAAGCATTTAGAGGCTTCTAAGTCTAAAAATATAGATTTTTGCTTTCATTCTCACCCCGGGACTTCATGTAAGCCAAGTTCAGCGGACATTGAGTTGGCGAATAATGCTTTGATTTCTTTTTTGATTTTTTCTCCATTAGAAGATAGGTTTGCTATATACGATCCTAAAAATGAAGAAACCATTTATTTTTCTATTTAAAAGTGTATAATGTAGGTATGATATCCGTTTCTATTGAAGGTCGCGCTGGGCAAGCATTAGGCCCTAAGTGGAAGCTTCATGTAGGTACGGTTGGAGAGGCGTTAAGGGCTTTACGTGCAAACGCTGGAAGTGTTTTTGAAAAGGCTTTAGGCTTGTCTAAGGGATATGTGCTGGTGATAGACGGGGTTCCGGCAGAGTCTTCTGGTTGTTTTTTAAAAAAAATTAAAAAAAGCTTATGTTTTATTCCTGTTTTGGCAGGAGGGCTTGTGACTTTTTGGTATGCGGTTTTTTCCCAAGTATTGCTGATAGCCCCCGGCTTGAGTTATGCTGCGGCTTCAGTTATAGCAACAATAGTAGTTGTGGCGGCGGTGGCTCTCATCGCTTATGGGATTTATACTCTTGTTTCTATGTTGACGGCGGATGCTGGTCCTGATGTTGAGGGTGAGGGGACCAACAGTTTTGCTTTTCGGGGACCTGAAAACGTGAGTGAACAGGGTCAAGTGGTTCCTGTGGGTTATGGTAGATTGATGAGCGGTAGTCGCGTTATTTCGGTATCCTCGAGTAATGTGGACAGGCAGGTATGGGAGCATAATAACATGAAGGTATTTGGAGGCATGAAGTCCGTTTATACCCCAAGCCCAAGAGTTGGAGTAGGGGGAGGATTGGGAGGCGGAGGGGCTTGGATGTACTCACTACTGAATGAACCTATGGCTATGAGACCTTAATATGACGAATATATCTATAGAAGGGCATTTAGGTGAAGTTGTAGGGTCTTCGTGGACTCTTAAGGTTAAAAATTTTAGGGAGCTGTTTAATGCCCTAGAGGCAAATACCAACAAGCTGCGGAATTATTTTAATGCTCGTCGCAAGCAGTATTGGGCTATCTTCGTTGACGATGAGAGAGTGGATGCTGAAAAGTTTATGTTTCAGAATATTGAAAATAAACACGTTAGAATCATTCCTTTATTGGCAGGAGGGGCGAGCACGTTAGCGGCAGCTATTGTTGCTGCTATTGGTGTGGAGGGAACCGCGGCTTTGATTTTAGAGTTTGTTATATCTGCGATCATTTCTATGGCTATTTCTTTTGGGTTAAGCATGCTGATGGCTAAATTAATGAAAAGTGATGACCCTGAAGCTGCCAATACTACTTCTCATGTTTTTTCTTCCCCCGAAAATGTAAGCCAACAGGGAGAGGTGGTGCCTGTTGGGTATGGGAGGGTAAAGGTGGGAAGCACTGTTATTTCGGTTTCCTCCAGTAATGTGGACAGGCAGGTATGGGAGCAGAACAACATGAAGGTATTTGGGGGCATGAAGTCCGTTTATACCCCAAGCCCCAGAGTTGGGGTAGGTGGCGCAGGCGGTGGGCTCCGCGGAGGGATCATGCGGTCTATTGATGAGAGAATGGTAGGTGTAATACAGAATTAAAATGACAAATAGAAAACATTATGGATTACCAATTTGATAACGCATCTCACTTAGGGGGGGCTGGTACCAACGGCACCGGAGCTGAGGGTGGTCAAGCCTATGAGACCGATAAGGTTGACGTGGGTGTGGATGATCGAATGCCGCCTCCAACCCAAGTGGATCCAACACCCGCCCCAGATATAACCACCCCTCAGACTCCTACTGGACCCCCGGGAGATGTTACGCCCCCGGGAAAGGAAGGGACGGATACCGTCACAGAAACAGTCGGTACCAACACAGAGGAGACAAAAAATAAGAATTTAGAGAGAGATATTGGTAAACAGGGAGCAGCAATCGGCCCATTAGATAATTCGTCTTCCGACACCCGTGCCCTAGCAGGTACAATTAAAGTATCGAACCCCCTGATAGGAAGAAAAACTAATGCTGATATTTTAACTATACTAGATAATTTGGGTCAGAGTGACATCTCTCCTTTTATCGATAACTTAAATGTGCTCAAACCAAAAGACCATAAACCGGCAAAGTTAGAATCGGTAGGTATCTATAAGACTATCGATCTTATATCAGAAGGCCCAATAGCGGGGCTATGCGATGCTCACGGAAATTTAATCCCTTTGGTGGATGGGGCGGATACATTAAATGAAGACGGTTTGAAAGGGATATATCTGAATGACGTTCCCGTTAAAAACAGCAGAGGTGGGACGCTCAATTACCAAAGAATTCTTTCTGAGATTAAATATGGTACCTTAGACCAAGGGTTGATGAAAGACAACGAACAAAAGGCGCTTTCTTTTTTAAGGTCATCTCAAACTTTTAATGTGGCGCTGAAGTTGCCGGGCCTTACTCGCCCTCAAGCTCAAACTTTTGCGGGAGACGAGCAAGTAACAGACACTGGTGGGGGCGCCTCTTTTACTCCTCACCTATATAAATCTGGTCCCAAAATTGAGATCGACGGCGTGTTGCAGCCCCCTCTATATGAAACCGACATCTGGAGCGACGAAAAGGCCCCGAAAGAAGACGGCACCGGTCGTAAGTCGGTTCTATTTCAAATAGTTACGGTGGGGGAGGAAGCCAATCTTCCTTCTATTTTTGCGCGAGCACCGAGCAATGATCTGGCCTCGCATGATATGGTGAAGCGTATGAGGCAAGTTTTTGCTATCCAGCCAGTGGTATACCATCATACTATTACAAATGACAATGTTACTGATGTAGAAATTAATTTATTTGTAGATCAACTTTTTTTGCGAGACGTTAATCCAGAAAAAGCCAAAGATCCTTTAAATAATACAGCGTTTTTTCTGATAAAAATTGGATACGAAGATAGCGATCGCCTACTTGGTGACGGTGGCGACACGTTTTATACCTTTGTTCCTATCTCTGGGCTGTGCACTTCAAGGTATGAGCGCTCATATACTTTCCCGTTGCCGGTGGTAGCGGCAGATAGAGATCGGCGTATTTCTATTTGTTTAGCTCACGAAGAGCCGTTTCCAGATGCGGTAGCCGTAGGAGCCATTCAGCGTCAAGCAGGAGTGGCTACTGTGACGGAGATTGTTGAGTCTCCTTTGGTGTACCCTCATTCTGCTATTATGGCCACTCTGATTGATGCTAGATCATTTGGGAGGGTGCCCAAGCGTACTTTTGACATGAAGTTGCTTAAAATAAAAATACCGGCCAACTATGACAGCGAGAACAGGGAGTATAGTGGTAATTGGACGGGGCAGTGGGCAAAATACAAGCAATGGAGTAATAATCCAGCGTGGGTTTTTTACGACATGATGACAAGCAAGAGGTACGGTTTGGCTAAATATGGTTTTGGTGATGATATTGTTGATAAGTGGAATTTATATTCTATAGGAAAATATTGTGACGAATTAGTAGAAACAGGTTATCGTCCAGCTAATTTGCCTCTTCACTTTTCAATTCATTCGAACGGTGCGGTGGTGTTTATTAATGACAAGGGTAGCAAGCAAGATGGAAGCGCGTTGGGGGAAGAGGTTCTTAGGGATATGTTTCCAGAAGGCGAAACGGTAGCTCTTTATAAGTTGAAAGACGAAAGCGGAACTGCCCTAAACCGGGGGTTTCGTAGGCGCATAGGACAGTCTTTTTATGATATACATGCTGAGGGCGGCCCCACGTTTAGTTTTAATATCCATAAAATTATTAACTCAGAATATATTTTTATGCTTTATGAGGATCTTGAGCAACAATATGTTGATTACAACGACACTTTTGACGCCGCAAAACAAAAAAATAAAATAACCCCTAACACGTGGATAGCTAACTACTTAACTACAAAGTCTGCCGAAGGAGTCACTTCCGATGTAGTTAAGGACTATATGGCTGGTTATACTTTGGGCTCATCTGTAAGAACGGGGCGTGTGGTAGTGGAAAAGGATTTGTACAAGCCTGTTTTAGAGCCTCGTTTTTCAACTAATATTTATTTAGACAGGGAGCAGGACGCTTATAATTGTTTGAATGATTTGGCCGCTATTTTTAGAGGGATGGTTTATTGGAATAATGGCTTTGTGTTTATTTCAAACGATCAGTCGCGGGACGCTGTTATGGTTTTTACTAATTCTAACGTCCAATCTGGTGTTTTTACTTATACGGGCAGCTCAAAGTCTACTAGATTTACTTCCGTACTGGTTAGATATAATGATGCTCAGGACAGCTACAAGCCAAAAGTTGAATATATTGAAGATGCGGCTTCTATTCGCAAGTATGGATATTTAGAAAAGAAAATTATAGCCCTTGGCACCACCTCTCGCTCTCAGGCTTACAGGCTTGGTAAATGGTTTTTATATACTAATCAACTTGAAACGGATTTAATTCAATTTAAAACTGGGATCGAAGCTACCTATCTACGGCCCGGAGATGTTATAAAAATTCAAGATAGTTTAAAAAACACAAAGAGATACGGAGGAAGGATTAAGGCTATTGATCCTGCTAATTATCAGCTTACGCTGGATCAAGGGGTTTATGAGGATGTGGTGGGGCAAAAAATTACCTTAATAGTTCCACAATCTTCTAAAGCCGTAACCCAACTTAACGCCGCCGCTAAAGAAAAACTTCACAAACAAGATCTGACGGGGGTGGCGCAAAGCGAAATTGATGAGACTCGTGCAACTCAAATTCAACAGTTTACTGTTACAGCGGTCAGCGGAAGTGATGCTAATTCAGGGGGAGCTCAAAACGATTTAATCACAGTAGAGGCTGCTGAAGCTTTTGGCGAAGTGGCCGTAGGCACTATTTGGTCTATGCAAAATACCGCAGCAGACTATAAAATCAAAGAGGTAGAATACCGTATCTTAAGTGTTACAGAGGAAACTGCGGGAGAGTATGCGGTTACAGGCATGATGTACGCAGGTTCTAAATTTGGGGCAATTGATGAATCACGAGATTTAGTTGCAACGCAGCAATCGGCTTCTATGCTTAATTCGCAAGGAGCGGTTGAGGAGCCGGATTGGGAAGCCACCGAGAACAGCACTAAGGTAATTGTCGTTGATAATAAGTCTGTTGGACAAGGAAATAAAAGACCGGAGTTGGGGGGCAATATGGAGTTTGATGAGGGTGGCTTTGATCCAGCAGATGGTGGCATGATAACTTTGGAAGTTAATTTTTGTGAGCAGTTGCAATCTATGGCTGAACATCAACCAGTAGGAGCAACAAAGGAAATCTTCGAATTTTACATTACATTTAACGTAGATGGGGTTGACTTGCCCAAACGAACAGTACCGGGAGGGTACGGTTCTGGGGGGCCGTCTACTGATACGTGTCAGATGCAACTGGAGGTTCCACGAGGAACTCACACCGTATACTGGTCTTTGTCTTATCTCCAATCCTTCCAGTTTGACGGTGCGCCTTTCGCGACAGAGAATACCGTCAGTTCTGACATATTTTACGCACTTGGGGGAGGAGAATAAGAATGCCTAGATTCATTACATTCGAAAATGATGCTGTTTTTCCGGACTTAGGCCAAGCCCTAAAGGTTTCCGGTTTTTCTGTAGCCAATGAGCCTACAGGACTTCCACTTCAAGAACCTTTTGCGTGGGACCCTGCTTTGGCGCCTTTTTCGGGAGTTTCTGGAATTTCTTATTTTGCGGAAGCTGCGAGTGGGCAATTTATTTCTACAGCCCCGAAGATTACATGGAACTTGCTTAACCCTATAACAGAAAGACCTTTTACTCCT
>Ga0206683_10000601_pt1 | contig 25837 bp, 27 predicted proteins | sample M280m12015metaG_FD_155483 | JGI IMG/M metagenome (GOLD analysis project Ga0206683, IMG submission 155483) | Ammonia-oxidizing marine archaeal communities from Monterey Bay, California, United States - M2 80m 12015 | ecosystem: Environmental > Aquatic > Marine > Intertidal zone | place: USA...
TTATAGATTCCGTTGAGGCGCTGAACGTATCCATCCCGAGCTCTTGTTATGGTTGGCCAGTCGAAGTTATTGCTCGCAATCGAAAATCCGTAGTCCGGAGCTTGACGGATGACCTCGGCGACATGCGCGGTGTTCCACATCACCTTTTTGGGCACACAGCCGACATTGACACAAGTGCCCCCGAGACGGTGAGCTTCGATCAGCGCTGTCCGTGCGCCATGTTCCGCAGCTCTGCGGGCGGCAGCAATACCCCCGCTGCCGCCGCCGATGACTAGAAAGTCGTATCGTTCAGTCATGTTGTGTCCTGTGTGCTATCCAAGATAACCGAAAATCAACAGTTTGGTGCCGAATGATAGAGTAAAGTCAGTTTACATGAGGACGTGTATAAACACTCGCCGGAGACGCGACTGTGCAATTGTGTGTTTGGCCTGAGGCTGCGTGATGACCAAAAACAATCCATTATTAGATGTCGAAGGGCTGCCTTGTTTTACAGCAATTCGTCCTGAACATGTCGGGTCGGCACTCGATGAATTGCTTGTTTCGAATCAAGTGGTTATCGGTCAGTTGGAAAGCACAGTGGCGGACGGCACCGATTGGGAGAGTTTTGCACAGCCTCTCGAAGATCTGGAAAACCGGTTAGGGAAGATGTGGTCCCCCGTTACGCATCTCAATGCTGTCGCCGACACCGAAGAACTCAGGGAGGCCTACCAGAACAGTCTCGAAAAACTGACGGCCTACCGGGCCGCGCTGGGGCAGAACAAAACGATTTTTCAGGGTTATCGCAATATCCAGGCGCACGCTAACTTTCCTGGCCTGGATGCGGCAAAACGAAAGGTCATACTTAATGCGGTTCGTGATTTTCAACTCTCCGGTGTGGAACTTGAGGGCGAGGAGCGGGCACGGTTCAAGGACATCATCACCGATCTTGCTACCTTGTCGAACAAGTTTGAACACAATGTCATGGATGCCACGGATGGTTGGGCACTTGTGCTTGATGTGCCAGCTGATCTTGCGGGGCTGCCTGAAACGGTGATCACTCTTGCCCGAAAGACGGCAGAGTCAGCTGGGCACAGTGGCTGGCAATTTACGTTGCAGGCGCCATCGTACATACCGTTTATGCGCTATTCCGAACGCTCGGATCTGAGACGACAGATGTATGAGGCGTTCGTAACTCGGGCGAGTGATCAGGGCCCCCAGGCCGATCGCTGGGACAATACCACCCTTATGACGCAGATACTTGGATTGCGACAGGAGCTCGCGTCGCTTCTTGGGTATTCAAATTATGCTGAGTATGCGCTGGTCGATCGGATGGCGTCTTCAGTCGCTGAGGTCGAGGACTTCCTCATCGATCTGATATCACGGGCCCGGCCTCACGCACAGCGTGAACTGCAAGCGCTGGAAGATTTTGCCGGCCGATCAACAGGCGACAATGTTGTAGCACCGTGGGATATCGCATACCACTCAGAAAAGTTCCGGGAGGCGACCTACCATTTCGATCAAGAGGAACTGCGTCCCTACTTTCCGCTGCCCAGAGTATTGGGTGGTCTATTTGAGATTGTGAATAGATTGTTTGGGATCAAGGTGACCAAAGCCGTTGCAGATGCCTGGCATCCGGATGTGAGGTTCTATGAGATTCGCGATGAAGGCGGTGCGCTCCGGGGTCACTTTTACCTGGATCTGTATGCCAGAGAACACAAGCGCGGTGGTGCGTGGATGGCAGAGTATGTGGGTCGGTATCGTCAGCCGAATGATGTAGTGCAAACCCCCGTCGCCTTCCTGACCTGCAATTTCACACAGCCACTGGACGACAAACCGGCGTTACTGACGCACGACGATGTCATCACGCTTTTCCACGAATTTGGACACGGCCTTCATCACCTGCTCAGTTTGGTCGAGGAACCGTCAGTGACCGGTATCAGTGGGGTACCGTGGGATGCGGTCGAACTACCCAGCCAGTTTCTGGAAAACTGGTGTTGGGAGCGAGGTGCACTGGATCTTGTGACGAGCCATGTGGACACGGGAGAATCATTGCCTGACAAACTGCTGCAGAAATTACGTGGAGCAAGAAATTTTCAGTCAGGTATGCAGATGGTTCGTCAGTTGGAGTTTGCGTTGTTTGATTTTCGACTACATGCGAGTACTACCCTGATTTCAGCCGATGCTATTCTGCGTATCCTGAATGATGTTCGTCAGCAGGTCGCAGTGGTTACTCCGCCACCTTTCGATAGATTCCCCCATGCGTTTTCGCATATTTTTGCAGGCGGCTATGCCGCCGGTTACTACGGTTATTTGTGGTCTGAAGTGCTCTCGGCTGACGCCTACAATCGATTCGAACAAGAAGGTGTTTTCAGTGCCACCGCGGGTCGCGAATTTTTGCAGCATGTGTTGGAGACGGGAGGTGTTGAGGATCCGCTGGATGTTTTCAGGGCTTTCAGGGGACGAGAGCCATCTATTAATGCTTTCCTCCGACACTCGGGGCTCAATGTCTAACGGTAGCTTTCGTTCCTGGTCTCTGCCGGTAGGAATGAGCATACCCGAGTAATAGTACCGATCCCCCGTACCAGTTCTGTCGATTGAGTTGTCACTCGAGTCTTGTTGGGCCACGTTATTTAGGTTGAATTTGTTATACTTCGGCGTCGTTTGGGGCATGATACGTAGGCCACCAGTGGCGTGGCCAGTGTGGTGCTCTATCATTTCAGTCGCTCTTTCGATTTTCCGCGTGAGGAACCTATGACCCAGGAAGTTGATAACAGTCGCCGGCGTATGCTGACGACAGTAACCTCAGGCGTCGGTCTGGTCGGTGTCGGCGCGATGGCTGTGCCATTCGTTGCGAGCATGGCGCCCAGTGCCCGCGCGAAGGCAGCCGGTGCCCCTGTCGAAGTGGATATCAGCACACTGAAGGAAGGGCGTATGCTGACAGTGGAATGGCGCGGTAAACCCGTGTGGATTATTCGCCGGACCCAGAAAATGCTCGATGATTTGGCCCAAATTCGCGATCGATTAGCTGACCCTGATTCCACGGTATTGGACCAGCAGCCGACCTATGCACACAACGAATATCGTTCAATCAGGCCTGAAATACTGATCGTACTGGGCGTCTGTACACACCTGGGATGTGCGCCGACCGAAAAATTCGCAACCGGCGCCGCATCGGGCATCAGTGACGACTGGGTCGGTGGGTTTTTCTGTCCCTGTCATGGTTCGGCATTTGATTTTGCAGGACGGGTTTTTCGAAACGTTCCAGCGCCTACAAATTTGGTCGTGCCGCCCCATAGCTTTCTGTCCGAGAATCGCATACTTGTCGGAGTTGATCAGGAGGAGACAGCCTGATGGCGAGATTGATGGAGTGGGTCGACGAACGTTTTCCGGCCACCAAGGTATGGGAGGAGCACGTCTCCAAGTACTACACTCCGAAAAATTTTAATTTCTGGTATTACTTTGGCTCGCTGCTGATGCTGGTCATGGTCCTGCAGATCGTTACCGGCATCGTTTTAACAATGCATTACAAGCCGGACGCCGATCTGGCATTTGCGTCGGTTGAGTACATCATGCGTGATGTTCCTGCTGGCTGGTTCATTCGCTACCTTCATTCTGTTGGCGCTTCGATGCTATTTCTGGCGATCTACCTGCACATGTTCCGGGCAATGTTGTACGGTTCCTACAAAGGTCCTCGCGAGTTGATTTGGATCTTGGGGATGATCCTCTATATCGCGATGATGGCCGAAGCATTTTTCGGTTATCTGTTGCCATGGGGCAACATGTCCTACTGGGGAGCGCAGGTCATCATTTCTCTTTTTGGTGCTATCCCTGTAGTCGGCGAAGGCCTTGCCGAGTGGATACGTGGTGATTTCGTAGTCTCGGATGCTACTCTAAACAGGTTTTTTGCCTTTCATGTCATTCTGCTGCCATTGCTCTTGGCTCTGCTGGTTTACCTGCACATTGTTGCGCTCCATAAAACCGGTTCCAATAATCCAGACGGTGTAGAGATCAAGAAACAAAAGGATGATAAAGGCGTCCCCTTAGATGGAATTCCATTCCATCCTTACTACACGGTAAAAGACATCTTTGGTGCAGCGGTGTTTATGGCCATATTTCTCGCTATTGTATTTTTCGCGCCAGAGCTAAGTGGATGGTTTCTTGAAAAAGATAATTTTGAACCTGCGAACATACTACAGACACCTCCAGACATCGTGCCGTTGTGGTACCTGACTCCCTACTACTCGATTCTGCGTGCGGTGACCTTCGAATGGTTGCCCGGTGGCGCGAAACTCTGGGGTGTAATGGCGATGGGTCTCGCTATCGTTCTTTTCTTCTTTCTTCCGTGGCTCGACCGATCAAAAGTAAAGTCGATTCGCTACCGTGGCTGGATGTACAAGTTCATGTTAGGACTGTTTGCGGTTACTTTTGTGGTATTGGGCTACCTTGGGACTAAAAATCCTGGTCACATTGATTTGATCTGGTTCAAGAATGTAGTCTGGGCACAGATTGGCATGGTCATTTATTTTGCGTTTTTTCTTCTTATGCCGATCTACACTCGACTTGATCGTACAAAACCAGAACCAGACAGGCTGACAGGGTGATGAAGAATCTCATCAAAATAGCAGTTCTGTCTCTGTTGCCGGTGTTGGCAATGGCTTCGGGCGGCGGCAATGAGGGGCTGGATCCAGTAGATATAAATTTAGCGGACAAATCATCCCTACAAAGGGGAGCGAAGACCTTTGTCAATTACTGTCTGTCGTGTCATAGCGCCGCGTACATGCGTTACGAGCGCATGGGGACCGATCTGGGAATAAACGAACAGTTGTTACGCGAGAACCTGATGCTTGCAACTGAAAAGCCGGGTGACACCATGACTGTAACCATGTCAGAAGATGGTGCAAAAAAATGGTTTGGTGTGGTTCCACCGGATCTCAGTCTGACTGCACGCTCGAAGGGTCCTGACTGGATCTATACCTACCTACGCAGTTTTTATTGGGATAAATCTAGCCCTACCGGGTGGAACAATACCCTGTTCCCCAATGTGGCGATGCCGCACGTGCTTTATCGCTTGCAGGGATATCGCGAGGCAGAGTTCGAAGGCACCGCCGGTGGCCTCCAACACTTCGCCGGTTACGTTGAGAAAACACCGGGTCAAATGAGTAACGAAGAGTATGATGCAGCTATGCGGGATCTGACTAACTTCATGGTCTATCTGGCCGAACCGGCTAAGCTCGTGCGTTATAAGATCGGAGTTTGGGTGATGATCTTCATGGGCGTATTGATTTTGCTGACCTATGCCACAAAGAAGGAATACTGGCGCGACGTACATTGACTAATTCTACAGCTGGAGCTGTGACTTTTCGTCGTCTGGCATATGGATTGTCAGGTACGGTACGTCGCTCCATAAAAAGGACAACTTAATATAGTGATGAAAATTTACTCTGGACCACTTTGTATATTTGGACATGCCTGCCGCATCGTGATGCAGGAAAAAACCATTGAACACGAAACCGTTTACGCCAAACCAGGTGAGATGGTAGAACACCTGGCTGAGCTAAACCCTTATGGTGAAACGCCGATACTGCAGGATCGGGATCTCGTCCTATATGGAGCGTCACTGATCAACGAGTACCTTGATGAAAGACTTCCTCATCCGCCATTGATGCCAATCGATCCTGTGGGTCGGGGTAAGGCACGTCTGGTGATAGCTGATATCCACAGGGACTGGCTCAAGAATGTTCAGCGCAGCATGGATTTGGGTACCAAGCTCGACAAAAAAACCACTGATTTGATTCGTGATGGCCTAACAGCGATGGCTATACAGCTGGAAGGGAAAAAGTATGTACTTGGAGAAGAATTTACCTTGGTTGACTGTTATGTGGGTCCTTTGCTTTGGCGTTTGCCGATGTTTAACCTGAAACTGCCAAAACAGGCTAAGCGACTGGAAGACTACGGTAACCGAATTTTTGCACGGCCGTCGTTCGCCAAGAGCTTAAGTGAACCGGAGAAGGAGATCCGTGGCATTTAACTGTTTCGATGGGCGTCAACGGGCCTGGCGATGTTTGGATTTTGGATATGGAAAAGGATAACGTCCGTTTAACATCCAACGTACCCTACCTGATTCGCGCAATCCGCGATTGGGTAGTGGACAACGGATTGACGCCACAACTTTTGGTGGATGCCAAAGTAGAGGGTGTACAGGTACCCATCAGGTTTGTTAAAGATGGGCGAATCGTACTGAACATAGACACCAACGCTGTCGTAGATCTTTATCTGGGCGACGACCAGATCAGTTTCAAGACCCGTTTCCAAGGTCAATCGATGGAAGTACTGCTGCCTGTCTCCAGCGTTATGGCAATTTATCCACAAGAAAAACCTGATCAGCCATTTTTGTTACAGGATGTCAGCACACGGAACACGCAAGAAGATAGATTCGACCCCGAACAGGCACACGGTGCTGGCAAGAATCCGGGCCGCCCTAACCTCAAGTTGGTTGAATAACGGTAACGCTGTGACCATAGAGCAACAGATGCACGGTACAACGATATTGTCAGTACGCCGAGGTGAACACGTCGTCATTGGCGGCGATGGGCAGGTTACTCTGGGTGAGACTATCATGAAGGGTAATGCCCGAAAGGTACGCCGCCTGTACGAAGACAAAGTGATTGCAGGCTTTGCAGGAGGTACCGCTGATGCGTTCACTTTGTTTGAGCGCTTCGAAGGCAAGTTACAAAAACATCAGGGTAATCTTTTGCGGTCCGCAGTGGAACTGGCAAAGGACTGGCGGACCGACCGGATGCTCCGTCGATTGGAAGCGTTGCTGGCGGTTGCCGATAGATCTGTATCTCTGGTTATCTCTGGAACAGGTGATGTGATCGAACCCGAGGGAGGCATTATGTCGATCGGCTCCGGCGGTCCGTATGCAAAGGCGGCAGCGGTTGCGCTGCTGGAGAACACCGATATGGACGCACGGGCTATCGTAGAGCGGTCGCTAACGATTGCGGCTGACATCTGTATTTACACCAATCACGAAGTCACAATCGAGGAACTGGGCGGTTGATGAGCGGTTTATTCGCCACGTTGGGTCCTACTCAACCAGCAGCAGGCGGGCATCATACTGTTCAGTGGATTAAGCGCGAGTCTATGGGTGCTGATATTAAAAGAGGTTCAAGCTGATGTCTCAGATGACCCCACGCGAGATCGTAGAAGAACTCGATAAGCACATCATCGGCCAGTCCGATGCTAAACGGGCGGTTGCGATCGCCCTGCGAAATCGATGGCGGCGCGCCCAGGTTGCGGATGAATTTCTGCGTAACGAAATCACGCCCAAGAACATCCTGATGATCGGCCCCACGGGGGTGGGAAAGACCGAAATCGCAAGGCGGCTCGCTCGACTGGCAAAAGCACCGTTTATCAAGGTTGAAGTGACCAAATTCACTGAAGTCGGATACGTAGGCCGTGAAGTCGACTCCGTAATCCGTGACCTGGCGGACATGGCTGTCAAAATGGCCCGAGAAGAGGCGTTTGAAAAGGTCCGGCCACGCGCTGAGGACGCTGCAGAGGACCGCATACTCGATATATTGTTGCCACCCGCACGTGATGCTGGCAGTGAGGTGTCCGCTACGGATGACTCGGCGAGCACAGATGGTGCTGGTCGTCAGCGCTTCCGCAAGCTGTTCCGTGAGGGGAAACTGGACGATAAAGAGATAGAAATTGAGATAAGCGGCCCATCCGTGGGCGTGGAAATTATGGGTCCGCCCGGAATGGAAGAGATGACCAGTCAGCTACAGGGGATGTTTCAGAACATGGGTGGCCAGCAGACGCGCTCGCGCAAGGTCAGAATATCCGAGGCTAAGAAACTGCTCACGGAGGAGGAAGCCGCCAAGCTGGTAAACGATGATGACTTGAAGCATGAAGCAGTCGAGCGGGTCGAACAGGACGGTATCGTTTTTCTAGACGAAATGGACAAGATCGTTGGCCGTACCGACTACCAGGGGGGGGATGTGTCCAGAGAGGGCGTCCAGCGTGACTTACTGCCGTTGGTTGAGGGCTGCACCGTCAGCACTCGCTATGGCATGGTGCGCACGGATCATGTGTTGTTTATTGCCTCAGGTGCTTTTCAGATGAGCAAACCGTCTGATCTTATGCCTGAGTTGCAGGGACGTTTGCCGATACGCGTAGAACTTAATGCACTGACCACAGAAGATTTTGTACGCGTGCTGACAGAGCCGGATGCCTCACTAACTGAACAGTACACCGCGTTGATGCAAACAGAGGGCGTTTGCCTGGAGTTTGTCGCAGACGGTGTACAGCGGGTTGCCGAAGTCGCATGGAAGGTGAATGAATCGACTGAAAACATTGGTGCACGTCGGCTGCATACGGTTATGGAACGTCTGCTCGAAACAGTCTCATTCGAATCGGGAGATCGTTCGGGTGACCATGTGACGATAGATCGGGAATACGTCGACAAGCACCTCGAAAAATTGGCCGGTGACGAGGATTTGTCACGCTACATCCTTTAACCTATTCCCGGGGGTAGTCCCTGCCGGGTATGTGGTCCAGTTAAACCTTCCCTACACGGTCGCTACCTGAAGCGTATACTGGGCTGTCCACCCATAGCGGGAGGACAGCAGAATGCGTGTGCTGCTGATTGATGGACTGAATCTAATTCGACGAGTCTACGCCGGTGTACCGGTGGCAGATGATCCAGGGTCCGGACACGAAGCCATTGTCAAATCGTGTGTGTTATCCCTGCAAAGAGCCTTGCGGCTTCATTCGGCGACACATGTTGTTTGTGTAATGGACAGCCGTAGTCCGAGTTGGCGTCTGAAAGCTTATCCCGATTACAAGAAGAACCGCTCACCGATGCCTGATGAGTTGCGTGACTATCTGCCTAAAATTCTTGATGCATTCCGTAATATCGGGGTGAGGGCAGCGGAGGTCGATGGCCTGGAAGCAGATGATGTAATTGCAACTATCGCCCGCCGTGTTGCTCAGGCAGGTGGTGCAGTGACGGTTGTTTCTACGGACAAGAGTTTTTGTCAATTACTTGAGTTCGGAGTTCAGGTTTACGATCATTTTGCTGACGTCGAACACGATCACAACTGGGTGTCTGAAAGATTTGGGGTAGAGCCAGGACAACTGGTGGATCTGTTTGCCCTGGCTGGCGACAGGTCTCTAGGTATTGCGGGTGTGCGGTCGGTTGGAATTCACACCGCAGTGAAGCTGCTACACGATTACGGTGATTTAGAGGGGGTGCTGTCTGCTGCTGCCAAGATACCTGGACGTCTTGGTAACAAGATTAACGAAGGGCGTAATGATGCGCGTATGGCCAGGCGACTGGTTGCACTACAAAGTGATGCGGAGCTTGGTATTAACCTGAAAGATTTTCGAATTGAAGCCTGACTGTCTGGTTATGGCCAGCTAGTTCTTCTCATCGAGGATTTCTATGCGGTCATCGGCTCCCAGTGTCACCGCCACATCATCCAGGGTGGTAAATCGCCGACCATCGATAGATTTCTTATAGGCCTGATAGGTCACAGATTGCCCCTGACTGTCAGTAACCTGAATATTCATAATTCGATGTTGTTCGTTCCAATGCAGAACAAACACGAGGGCCGACGTTGCAATAACCAGGGCGAGTAGTGTGTAGGCAACGAACCGAGCTGAGACACCACCTGAGTTTTTATCGTCATCTATAGGGTGGCGGGGCCGCGCTGGCTGTGCTTTGGTCCGGAATATCAGCGCCACAATGACGATCACTGCCAGCGTGAAAATTATTTTGATCAGCATGTCAGGTGCAGTTGGTTTTTTGTGGTGCTGTCGTCACAGAGGTGATTCGGTTTCGGCTGGTGGCAGCTGTAGGTAGAACCCTTTGTCATGTAATTGCTGCCGGACGGTATCAGGGTCTGCTCTAGCCAGTGTCTGATCCGGCGATAACTCGAGGTTCATGACCTTTTCAAGTGTGCCCAGGGCTTCCAATAGATCAGAGGGTACCCGGGAAATATCAGAGTCGCACTTTACGAACAGGTAAGCGTCCGACTTTCTGGCACCCTTATAAACAACACACTTCATCGGTGTGAGCAGTTCGCCTTACAGGCTAGTTGCTATTTCTGTTTCCACCCCAGAGCCACGACCAGCTGCTCTTTTGTTCGGTGTGTTCCCTTTGGGCTACTGCTGTGAACTCGCGCTGTTCGTTGCCAACATAAAGCTGTCGTGGCCGCCCGATTTTGCTCTCTGAAGATTCGAGCATTTCCTTCCAGTGAGCGATCCAGCCGACGGTGCGCCCGATGGAGAACAGTACAGTAAACATGTTGGTGGGAAATCCAATTGCCCGGAGGATAATTCCGGAATAGAAGTCTACATTGGGATAAAGTTTCTTTTCGACAAAGTAATCATCCTCCAAGGCAATTCGCTCCAATTCCATTGCCAATTCCAGGGTGGAATCCTGCACGCCGAGTTCGTTGAGCACTTCATGGCATGCTACCCGCAGTACCTGGGCTCTGGGGTCGTGGTTCTTGTAGACTCGATGGCCAAATCCCATCAGGCGGAAATTGTCTTGGGGATCTTGTGCTTTACCGAGATATTTTGATATCCGATCACGAGTTCCGATTTCATCCAGCATATTTAGCACGGCCTCATTAGCCCCCCCATGTGCGGGCCCCCAGAGCGACGCGATGCCGGCCGCAATACACGCAAAAGGATTCGCCTGCGACGAACCTGCGAGCCGTACTGTAGATGTAGAAGCGTTTTGCTCGTGGTCAGCGTGCAGAATCAATATTTTGTCGAGTGCTCTGGCTATAACAGGGTTGATCTCATAGTCTTCGGTGGGTACACCAAACATCAGGCGCAGCAGGTTTTCCGAATAGCTTAGCTTATTCTCTGGGTAAAGGAATGGCTGTCCCAGGGAGTACTTGTAGGCATAGGCACCAATTGTGGGCATCTTTGCAATCAGTCGATGGGCTGCGACCATACGCTGCATGGGGTCCTTAATATTAGTGCTGTCATGGTAGAACGCAGACAGTGCACCGACGACTCCAACCATAATAGCCATAGGATGAGCGCTGCGAACAAAACCACTGTAGAAGCGAACCAGCTGCTCATGCAGCATCGTGTGCTGATTGATGTTTGTATCGAAATCAGCCTTTTCTTCAGGTGACGGCAGTTCACCGTGCAGCAGCAGATAGCAGACATCCATGAAATCTGTTTTTTCGGCGAGCTGATCGATCGGATAACCCCGGTGCAGGAGAATGCCCTTGTCACCGTCGATATAGGTGATCTCCGATGAGCATGAGGCAGTGGAGGTGAAGCCGGGGTCGTAGGTGAATACACCACTTTGCCCATACAGTTTTCGGATGTCGATGACCTTTGGGCCAATCGAACCGTGAATTGTGGGTAACTCCCAGCTTTCGCCGGACTCATTGTCTGTAAGGGTAAACGAATGTCTGACCGCCTGTGCGGGTCCAATCCGTTTACGCTGTGTCGCTTCTGTCATGGTAGCCCCCAGTCCTGCCAAATTCTTGAGATGAATAAATGAGTTCAGTGTTACTGAGTCATCCGCCCCAGACGTTATTTATACGCGTGTGGGGACAAAAGAAAACCTTGACAGGCGAATGTGATCTCGCTCGGTCATAAACTGGCTCTGCGAATCGCGCCTGTTTTCTTATTTTACTCGAAATTACAATTGTTTATGGGAAAGATCGCGAAATTGCTTCAATATAACCAGAGTTATCTGCTGTTAATTAGAGATTGGTGATGTCCCGTAACGCGGTGCAAATCGACCAGGCAGGGAGGTTAAGGTCAGCGTCTAACGCTGTGAATATAGCCATTTGACAATGTTTTCGTGAACAGCAAAACCCGGAGTGGGCTCGGTTGAACTGTGATGGTGGAGTATGACAACGATCCAGGTCTTGTTATCGGGGGTCTCGGCGAAGCCGGCTATTGCGCGAACATGTTTCAGTCGTCCAGTCTTCAAACGCAGCTTTCCTTTAGTCGCCACATCACGAAAATACCGCCGTGCCGTCCCATCGAACCCTGCGAGCGGGAGCGAGGCATTAAATTCGGAAGCGAAGGCGCTGTAGTAAGCGTGTTCCAGCAGATCAGCGAGACCGCGAGCGGTCAGTCGGGCCTGACGGGTAAGACCGGCGCCGTTGACCATGTTAAGCGCCTCCAGCTTCAAGCCCTGTGTATTCAGCCATCTTTGCACGACGGCGACACCTTGCTCTGGTTTGGCGGAGGCACCATTGTGTTCTGCCGCGAGGGTCAGCAGCAGGTTGCGACTCATCACGTTATTACTGAATTTGTTGATGTAGGTTACGATCTGTCCTAGTGGTACCGATGGAAAACTCAAGAATTCGATGTCACCAGGTGCTGCAGTACCTTTTCGAAAAGTCCCCGTTAGGCTGCCACCCATTTCCTCCCACAAGTAACGGAAGAGTCCATAGACATATTGGTTATGTGGTAGTACCGACCGCACCAGAACAACTTCACCACAAGTTGGGGGATGTTGACCGCTTACGGTGGCCTCTGTTCTATTGCTGTGTGCGGTGACGGCAAGCGTAATACCCCCATTGCGCCCATTACACGCACCTGGAAGTACACGCACCTTATTCTTAATCTGCAGCGTGCTAGTCGGGGGCTCGGCCCGTACTGTCAGTCGGTTCAGCGCAGGGCGGATCACGATCCGGGTGGCAGAAAAATTAATCAGTGCCGCGCCCGGCGGCGTGTTGTACGCTCGGAACGCCTGGCCGTCCAAAGTCTGCGTGTCGATTGCGGATTGATCGAATAGATGATCGTCGATGACGAGATCGCCATCGATGTGTTTAAGGCCCTGTGCTTGCAGGTTCTTCAGTAACTTCCAGAAGCGTTCAATCACAAACCAGGGATCCCCGCTGCCCTTAAGGACCAGATCCCCTTTAAGCGTTCCCGCTTTCAACGTACCGTTTAAATAAATTTTTGTTTCCCACTGATAGCTCGGGCCAAGCAGGTCCAGCGCAGCGATGGTCGTGAGCAGTTTCATCGTAGACGCAGGGTTTCGCGGTGTGTCAGCTAGGTGCGATACCAGGGGTATCGATGCCCCTGCTTCTTTGATCAAAATGCTGATCGATGAAGGGGGTATACCCTTCTCATTCAATAATTTGGCAAGTCGATCGGGCAGTATGGCCTGTGCTGCGTTGCTGGTTGCAAGTACACTGACTAGGCAGACCAAGAGCGCAGCAGCTCGGAAGATCATCGGATGTTTTTTCATCGTGACCCGGGTGTTGCTTTTTTCACGCAAGCCCCCATGTAGTGGTTGGAGTGTGATCGGGACAGCCTGCTATAATTTGAACCGCCGCATCGTTATTGTCCGTAATACTGATCTGACATCGCAACATGGCACAAAAGAGCATATTCAGAGTTGTTTTCCATAGCCAAGGGAATGTTTACGAGCTTTATGCCCGTGAAGTCTCCCAGGGCGCTATGTACGCTTTTGTTGAAGTTGGAGATATTATCTTTGGAGAACGTTCGAAGCTGGTGGTAGATCCTTCGGAGGAAAAACTCAAATCCGAGTTCAGCGAGGTCAAACGGACCTATATTCCTTTGCATGCGGTTATCCGCATCGACGAGGTTGAAAAAGAGGGTAAAGCCAAGATTACGCCTACTGATGGCGAGAAGATCGGTAACATATCGCCCTTCCCGATGCCGCTCAAACCCCCCGCAATTGATTGATCGACAACAAATAGGGTTTTAATCGGCAGACCAGGCACAACTCACACCGGTACCACCCAAGCCGCAGTACCCAGCCGGGTTTTTTGCTAGATACTGTTGGTGATAGTCCTCAGCATAGTAAAACTCGGTAGCCGGAACAATTTCGGTTGTAATGGGATCAAAGTCGCGCTCTCTGAGAGTTTTCTCATAAGACCTTCTTGAACTTTCAGCTTCTCTCGCCTGTTCCGGATTAAAGGTGTAGATGCCCGACCGGTACTGCGTACCGATGTCGTTTCCCTGCCGCATGCCCTCGGTCGGATCATGCGCTTCCCAGAAAATTTTCAGTAGTGCTGCATAGTCAATTTGTGTCGTGTCATAAACAGCCAGAACGACTTCGTTATGGCCAGTCAGTCCTGAGCAGACTTCTTCGTAGGTAGGGTTTGGTGTGAGGCCAGCTGCATACCCCACCGCCGTTGTATAGATGCCATCGTGTTGCCAGAAAAAACGTTCTGCACCCCAAAAACAACCCAAACCGAAGACGGCTTGTCTACAGTTGTCAGGGAACGGTTCTTGAATGGGGCGACCGGTGACAAAGTGCTGGTTAGTGACAATCATGGCATGCTCTCGACCCGGCAACGCGTGCTTTCTGGACGGGAGGTTCAATGTTTTTTCAGCAAATCCGAACATGTTCGTTATTCCCATTTCTCGCGTCGACCCCAGGTGACACGTGGTTTTCCTGCGAGGTCTGTGTTGCAAACTATAGTCTCGAAACCACCTTGCGACAATAACTCGTGTACAGCGATTTTCTGGTCACAGGCATGTTCAAGTATAAGCACTCCCTGGTGGTCCAGATAACGTCTGGCAGCGGCGCAGATCACGCGCAGTGCATCCAGGCCATCGTAGCCTGATAGCAGCGCATCGACAGGCTCGTACAATGTTCCTACTTCCAGCCTCGGGTCTCCCACTCGTACATAAGGTGGGTTACTTACGATGAGCCGATAGTGCTGATCTGCCAAAGGCGTAAACCAGTCCCCTTGTCGGAAGGTGACATTCTGAACTCCCAATCTGACTGCATTTTTCATTGCGACCTCCAAGGCAGATTGGGAAATGTCGGTTGCAGTGACTTGAACATTCGGCCGTTCAGAAGCAATGGCCAGTGCGATTGCACCACTCCCTGTACCGAGATCAGCAACATTGCAGGGTTGGTCTGGTAAGTGTTCCAGAGCCTGCTCGACCAGTAGCTCGGTTTCGGGCCGTGGAATCAGCACTTCTGGACTGACTAGCAACTCCTGAGACCAGAACTCTTTTCGTTGCAAAAGATAGGCGATCGGCTCACCGGCCGCACGCCGGTTGATCAGCGTCGAAAAGAAGTCTCTTTGCCGATTCGTCAGTACCAATGATTGGTCGCGGGTCACCGCGCTGCGGTCGATCCCGCAGACGGCACACAACAGCAACTCTGCGTCCAGGGCCGGTGTATCGCTGGTTTTATTGAGCCGACTGGTGGCCTGATACAAAAGTGCCGCAGTATCGGGCAGGTTCATTCCGAGGCCATTGCGGCAAGGAGATCAGCCTGATGTTCGGCCCCCAAGGGTTCTACAACTTGCAAAAGATCCCCGGATAGAATCTCATTGAGCTTATAAAGCGTTAGATTAATGCGGTGATCGGTAACCCGGCCCTGAGGAAAATTGTAGGTTCGGATGCGTTCAGATCGGTCCCCGCTACCGACAAGATTGCGACGGTTTTCAGCTTCGGCCTCGTGTTGTTTTCGTTGTTCAGCTTCCAGTAACCTGGATCGCAGAATCGACATGGCGCGAGCCTTGTTTTTGTGTTGAGAGCGCTCATCCTGACACTCCACCACTATCCCAGATGGGAGATGCGTGAGGCGCACCGCAGAATCGGTTCGGTTGACGTGTTGGCCACCGGCCCCAGAGGCACGAAAAGTGTCGACCCGCAGATCTGCAGCGCCGATCGCTACATCGGTGATTTCGTCGGCCTCGGGCATGATGGCCACCGTGCACGCCGAAGTATGAATCCGGCCTTGAGCTTCTGTTTCTGGTACCCGCTGTACCCTGTGGGCACCGGACTCGAACTTCAACCACGAGTAAGCCCCTCGACCGACAATTCTGCTGATTATCTCCTTAAAGCCGCCATGCTCGCCCGAACTCTGGCTCATGGTTTCGATTTTCCATCGTTGTTTTTCGGCAAAGCTGCTGTACATACGGAAAAGGTCTCCAGCAAACAGAGCGGCTTCGTCACCGCCTGTACCGGCTCTGATTTCAAGAAAAATGTTCCGCTCGTCGTTGGGGTCTTTGGGGATCAAAAGCTTTTGCAATTGGCCCTGAAGTGTATCAAGCTGTATCTGCAGTCCAGGCAGTTCCTCCTGGGCCATTTTCCGGATCGAGAGGTCATCGTCGTTGACCATAATCTCGGCCTGGTCGAGCTCCTGCGCCAGCTTTTGGTATTCCTGAAACTGAGTTACCACAGGGGAGATATCCGCAAGTTCAATGGACAGGTTGCGGAATGAATCCTGTTGAGCGATTACGTTGGGATCAGAAAGGAGTGCGTTGATTTCTTCTTGACGCTCGGCCAGTTGTTCGAGCTTTTCCTGAATCGAAGGATTCATGGATCAGTCCGGTAGCTTGAATAGTTTTCGAGCAGCGTCTATGAGAGCTCCGTTGCCGTCTTCATCGGCATGTTTTAGAGCCTGGCTGGGTGCATGAGCGAATTTTCTTGAAAGCGTACGGGCAAATGCTTCAAGGACTTCTCCGGGATTCTCTCCATTTTCGATACGGCGCTGAGCCTGGCGAAGTTCACTATCTTGCAGGGCATCGATCTGTCCTCGGATAGCGCGGATTGTAGGTATCGACTCCAGCGATCGAAACCAGCGCATGAAACGGACTACCTGCAGATCGATGATCTTTTCAGCATCATCAGCAGCATCTCTGCGCGAGCCAATGTTCTTTTCTACGATTTCCTCAAGATCATCTACCGTGTAAAGGAAAACGTCTCTGAGAGATCCAACTTCGGGTTCAATGTCACGCGGTACCGCAAGATCAATCATCAAAACTGGTTTGTGGCGGCGTGCCTTTAGAGCTCGCTCAACTGTGCCCTTGCCGACAATGGGCAGTGTGCTGGCCGTAGAAGCAACAACGATATCAGCCTCATGAAGTCGGTCTGCGATGCTTGCCAGTGAGATGGCCTCACTGTTATGCCCGTCTACCAGTGTTTGTGCACGTTCGATCGAACGGTTTGCAACAATAATGTGATTCACGCCACTGTCACGACAGTATCGAGCAACCAGTTCAATTGTTTCACCGGCGCCGATCAGTAGGACTGTCTGATCTGTCAGCTTGGAAAATATCCTGCGGGCAAGGTCGACAGCTGCAAAGGCCACGGATACAGCGTTGGCACCAATGAGAGTTTCGGTACGGACCTGTTTTGCGACGGAAAAAGTATGCTGAAAAAGACGATTGAGGATCTTTCCCGTCGCCCCTGCATTGTAGGCGGTTGTAAATGCGGATTTCATCTGGCCCAGGATCTGAGGTTCTCCAAGCACCAGTGAATCAAGACCAGATGCGACTCGAAAGGCATGCTGAACAGCTTCCTCACCAGGCAGACAGTAAGTTGCAGCATCAAGGTTTGCAGCATCCAGTTGTCCGTAATTGCACAGCCATTCAAATACCTGATCTGGTCGAGTATTGTTCTGGTGACAGTAAATCTCGGTTCGATTGCAAGTCGATACAATGGCGGCTTCTGCCACGTTGCCCGAACTGACCAGCGAACGTACGGCACCTGGTAATTGTTCGCTCGTAAAAGCGGCCTTTTCACGCAACGAGATCGGTGCGGTACGATGGTTGAGACCGAACGTCAAAAGTTGCATGGAATCAGGGGGAGGAGAAGAGCAAGATGGGTATTTTTCGTGGCTGAAAACCACCTGTCAAGGATAACACGGTGGGATCAGTGTACTTTAACCCGTTTGTACGGCCTCCAGAGCCTACGAGGCTTGCCGCTTGGTGTTATTCTCCTGAAACCGTCTGGCTCTGGCCATTCAGTACGTTTGTGTACTACCGTGTTCGGATCATGCGCTATATAACAGCAATCGTTCTCCTTATCTCCGCTGCAGTGAGTTGTGCTGTAGTCCCTGCACAGCAATCGGATAACGAGCTTGTGGTCCAGGACCAGAATCACGACGAAATTGCCCTGTCCAGCGAGTCTAATCAGACGTCAGAACTTATTTTTCAATATTTGCTGGGAGACATCGCATCACGCCGAGGTGACGGTTCACGGGCTGCTGAGTCGATGGCCAAAGCAGCTCAAATCAGCGTCGATCCACAAGTTGCTGTCAGGGCCTACCGCCTTTCCATGCATGCCGGGGACTTCGAACGCGCTCTCAAAATGACGGAGTTGCTTAGACGGCTTCTGCCGGAATCGGATCAGCCGTATTTTATGGCGTTAAGGGTACTGGTTAGTTTGGGGCGACATGATGCGTTCTTTGACCACATGGTGTTATTGCTCGACAGGACCAGCTCGTCAATGGGTTCTCATCTCAGACGAGCGAGCCAAATTTTGGGGGAGGAGCCCGATCCTGTCGTATGGATGCCGGTCATGGAGCGTCTTGTAGAGCGTTACCATCGCGATCCACAGGTGTATCTAGCACAGGCCTGGCTGGCTTATAGGGCCGAACGTCCAGAGATCGCGGACAGTGCGCTTAACCAGGCACTTGTGGTGAGACCCGGCTGGGAGAAGGTTGCGATGATGCGCTTGTCGTACCTCAACCAGTCCGACAATAGAAAACAACTGACCGACTATGTGGAAACATTTCTCCGGAACTATCCCGACAGCGGCGAATTGAGAATTACCTGGGCCAGACTGTTGGCTGAGTGGGACGAATTCGAGAAAGCGCTGACTCAGTTCACTAAACTTGTCGAACAGGACCCTGAGAATAAAGAGGCGGTTTATGCGGCCGCTGTGCTTAACATGGAACTGGGGAACGATCCGATGGCGACCCGCATGTTTGTACGCTATCTGGAACTCGATCCTGAACACGACCAGTCCAGATTATTTCTTGCCCGGATCGCAGCTGGACAAGATCGTTTTGATGATGCGCTCTCTTGGTTATCCGCGGTAACGAGCGCCGAGCATATTTTTGACGCGCAACTGAGAGCTGCCTACGTGCTTGCAGATGCCAAAAGGGCCGATGAAGCACTGGCACATCTCATACAGATGGTCCCAGATTCGGTACCCGAACAGGTGCGAATCTATCTGGCCCAAGAAAGGATTCTGCGCCAGTCTGAAGGATTGGAAGCAGCGTTGGAACTGTTAGACGCGGCGCTCATTGACGTGCCAGGACACGGTGACCTTCTTTATGCAAGAGGCCTGGTAACAGCGCAGCTTAAATTGATCGACAAGCATGAAGCTGATATGCGTCACCTGATCGAGTTGGAGCCGGATAATGCGCATGCCTACAACGCTTTGGGATATACCCTGGCTGATCAGACAGACCGTCTCGATGAAGCATTGGTGCTGATCGAGCGAGCGTTGGCCTTGCTTCCTGAAGACCCATTCATTTTGGACTCCATGGGTTGGGTGCATTATCGGTTGGGCAATAACGACCTTGCGCGGGAGTATCTGCAAAAAGCGATCGATCTACGTCTGGATGCGGAGATTGCGGCGCATCTCGGAGAGGTGCTGTGGATGGACGGGGAGCGCGATCAGGCGCGGGCAGTATGGCAACGCGGGCAAGAAGATAACCCGGATAATTCAGTATTGCGAGAGACGTTGCGGAAGTTCGAACCGTGAACGGCAAGCGCTGGTTTAGCGTCTGTCTGTTGGTCTCGGCCTGTGCCTGTGCTCAGGCGACATCAGCACCTGTTGACCCGAATCCGCCGACCGAAAATACGTTGTGGCAACAGAGGCAGTTGTTTTTATCGGATTATGAAACGTGGAATCTCGGTGCCCGCCTGGCGGTTAAGGCCGGTCGTCGGCATGAAACGGCGACTATTTATTGGCGACGTCGTGGAGTCATCAGTCGTATAGATTTGTTCGGTGCTTTCGGTGTTGGAAGGGTTCGGATATCCGAAGATCCGCAGGGTGCTGTTTTGGTAAAGAACAATGCGGATTCGATTAACGGTCAATCGGCCGATGAAGTGCTGTACAGAACTCTCGGTTGGCATGTGCCGTTTAAGCAGATGGGATACTGGTTGCGCGGATTGCCTGAACCGGAACTACCTGTGACGATCAAACTCGATAAAAACGGCAGGTTGGAAAAGCTCGTGCAGTCGGGTTGGCAGGTTACGTTCCTGCAATATCGAATTTACGCGGGTCGAGAACTGCCCCGGAAGCTCTATCTTGTTGCTGATCCCGATATGCTTCCAGCCAGGATTCAGCTGGAGGATGATCAGGCTGAGAGTTTCAGTGTGAAGATTGTGATCAGTCAGTGGCACGATGGTGACGATAAGCTGCAACCTTCAAGATGAAAAACTGGCCGGCACCCGCAAAATTGAACTTGTTTCTACACGTCGTGGGTCGACGTGGGGACGGTTATCATGAACTGCAAACATTATTTCAGCTACTCGATTTTGCTGATGTACTGCGCTTTGAGGTGCGAAATGACGGCGTGATTCGCCGCGAAGGCGGGGCAGGTCTGCCTGAGTGTGACCTGACAGTACGGGCGGCCCAAAAACTACAGCAATTCGGGGGAACCGACCTTGGTGTTGATATAAAGCTTGAGAAAAGAATTCCCGTTGGTGGCGGTCTGGGCGGTGGGAGCTCAGATGCGGCCACTGTGCTTTTGGCACTAAATCGGCTATGGGAGGTACATGCCAGTGTTAATACACTTGCTCGGCTGGGGTTAGAACTGGGCGCAGATGTGCCGGTTTTTATCCATGGCCATTCAGCCTGGGGTGAGGGAGTCGGTGAGAAAGTGACCCCAGCGGTGCTTTCTGAGAGAATTTACTGTGTTGTGGTGCCGCAGGTGAAGGTTTCCACTGCTGCTATATTCAACGATTCCGAATTGACACGAAACACGCCGCGAATCAGAATACCCACCCTTTTTAAGGACGGTCTGAACAACGACCTGGAACCGGTCACATGTCGGCTTTATCCAGAAGTGGGTGAGGCGCTTTCCTGGCTCCGCCAGTTTGGAGAGGCCAGAATGACAGGAAGTGGTTGTGGCTTATTTGTGGCCGTGTCGGACCGACAAAGTGGGGAAGAAATTTTGGGGCAGGCGCCAGCAGGCATCAGCGGGTTTGTTGCGGCCGGCATAAACCAGCATCCACTAAGGACAACCGAGCCAGTTGGGGTGTAGCCAAGTGGTAAGGCACCGGATTTTGATTCCGGCATTCCCAGGTTCGAATCCTGGCACCCCAGCCATATTGGTGTCGAAACCAGTGGAGGAATATTGATGGCTTTCGACGATCTCACCGTGTTTACCGGTAACGCCAATCCTGAGCTCGCTCGGGAGGTAGCCGGGCATCTGGGTGTCGGATTGGGACGCGCTCTGGTGAGCACGTTCAGCGATGGCGAAGTCAACGTAGAGATTATGGAGCATGTGCGGGCAAGTGACGTATTTGTCATCCAGCCGACCTGTGCACCAGCCAGTAAGCACCTGATGGAATTGCTGGTAATGATCGATGCGTTAAAGCGTTCCTCAGCAGAACGGGTGACGGCTGTGATGCCTTACTACGGTTATGCGCGTCAGGACCGGCGTCCTCGGACGGCCCGGGTCGCAATCACCGCTAAACTGGTCGCCGATATGATCGGCGTAGCAGGAGCCGACCGGGTAGTTACCATGGACCTGCATGCTGATCAGATACAGGGGTTCTTTGATGTGCCGGTAGACAATATTTATGCGGCACCAGTACTGAACAGTGAATTGTGGCGGCAGCAGCCAGAAAACCTGTTGGTTGTTTCTCCAGATGTCGGAGGTGTTGTTCGAGCGCGGGCCATGGCCAAGCAGTTGGGTGCAGAACTGGCGATCATTGATAAGCGTCGTCCAAAGGCCAACGAGGCCAAAGTCATGCACATTATCGGGTCCGTGGACAACCATACCTGCGTGTTAATGGACGACATGGTCGATACCGCAAACACACTGTGTGAAGCCGCGTCGGCTCTGAAGGATGCGGGCGCGAAACAGGTGAAGGCTTGTTGTACTCACCCGGTGCTCTCAGGTTCGGCCGTAGAAAGGATTACTGAATCTGACCTGGACGAAGTGGTTGTAACCAACTCTATCCCTCTGAATGAGGAAGCTGCAGCTTGTGACAAGATTCGCCAAATCAGCATTTCCGAGCTGCTTGCCGAATCGATTCGCCGAATCGCTGAGGGCGATTCCGTGAGTTCGCTTTTTATGGAATGACAGGTCGGAACGGTTATCGAAGATTAATGTGGGAGTTAAGGAGAGCAAGAGATGAGTACTAATTTTGAGTTGAATACCAAGCCGCGAGACGTGTTCGGCACCAAGGCAAGTAGACGCCTGCGCCGTTTAGACCAGGTGCCGGCGATGATCTATGGCGCTGACCAGAACAACGAAGCTGTGCTTCTTGACCATAACGAGATCATGCGTAATTTAGAAGTTGAGGCTTTCCATTCAGCGATCATCTCTTTGAATACCGAATCTGGTTCACAGCAGGTGATTCTGCGCGAGGTTCAACGCCATCGAGTTCAACCTAGGTTGGTGCATATCGACTTTCAACGGATAAAGGCAACTGAAAAGTTGCACATGAAAATTCCGCTGCATTTCGAGGGGGCCGATGAAGCCCCGGGAGTGAAGGTTGAAGAAGGCATTTTTTCCCCACTGATGACAGAACTCGATATCACCTGTTTGCCGAAAGATCTGCCCGAATATATTAAGGTCGATGTTTCCGAACTGGGTATTAATGATGTTATACATCTTTCTTCGGTGGAGTTGCCTGAGGGTGTTGAATTGACCGTGCTTCTTCACGAAGGTGAAGATCCAACTGTCGTTACCGTTATGCCGCCGCGAGAGATCGAAGAGGAAGTCCTCGAAGTTGAAGCAGGTGTCGAAGGCGAGGAAGGTGAGGAAGGTGAGGAAGGTGAAGCCGCAGTGCCTGCCACCGACGAATCAGCTGGCGACGCGGACTCATCTAAAGAGTAGGCCGAAGAGTAATAGCCTGCCGGCAATCACCGGGCCTGTAGCTGTGGACTCGGTTGTGGCGTGGTCGATATTCTCTGAATGGACCAGATAAGTCTAATCGTCGGATTGGGAAATCCGGGCGCTGGCCATGCTGGTACCCGGCACAATGCTGGCTATTGGTTTCTGGAGGAACTCGCGCGCCGCTATCCACTGGATTTCCGTCTCGAAGCACGATTCAAAGGCGAACTCACTGAACTGCAGATTAATGGACGGAAGCTGCGGTTACTGCGACCGAATACTTTTATGAACTTAAGTGGTGCATCAGTCGCACCGTTGGCCCGTTATTTTGATGTTGCACCTGAGCAGATTCTGGTTGTGCACGATGACCTTGATCTGCTACCAGGTGTTGCGAGAATCAAAAACGGTGGCGGTCACGGCGGTCACAACGGATTGCGTAGCTTGTTCAGCGACCTGGGATCCAGGGAATTCATGCGCTTGCGTTTGGGGATTGGCCATCCGGGTAATTCAGATGAGGTTACCGATTATGTGTTGCGGATGCCGTCAGCGCAGGACCGCGAGTTAATACTGGAAGCAGTCCAGCGCTCTGCTGGGTTATTCGAAGACATGGCAGCAGGTGACTGGGAGCGTGTGATGAACGATCTGCACAAAGGCCCGAACAGGAAAGACGACTGAATGGGGTTCCGCTGTGGTATTGTCGGACTGCCCAATGTTGGCAAGTCCACATTGTTTAATGCCCTGACCCGTGGGGATGTCCAGGCCGAAAACTACCCTTTTTGTACTATTGATCCGAATGTTGGGATGGTGGAGGTCCCGGATCAGCGGTTGCCTAAGATTGCAGAGTTCGTACAACCGTCCAGAGTGATTCCCGCCGCCATGGAGTTTGTGGATATTGCCGGATTGGTGTCTGGTGCCTCCCGGGGTGAAGGGCTCGGCAATCGTTTCCTCGCCCACATCCGTGAAGTCGACGCGATAGCCCACGTGGTACGTGCTTTTGAAGATCCCGATGTCAGTCACGTGGCAAATCAGGTCGACTCCCTGTCTGACATTGCCATTGTCGATACCGAGTTGGCCCTGGCGGATTTGGAGACAGTAGAGCGGGCGCTGGATAAATCCCTTAAGGGGTCAAAATCAGGTGATAAGACCCATCTTCAGATGGCCCACCTGCTAGAGCGGGTTCGAGTTTGGCTGGACAGTGGTGCACCGGTTCGCAGCCTGGCACTTGCACAGATAGAGCGAGCAGCACTGAAACCACTTTGCCTGTTGACCGCCAAGCCGGTGCTGTACGTATCTAATGTCGACGAACACGACCTGGGTGGTGGAAAGGGATCAAACGTAGCGGCTGTTAAGGCGCATGCACATGATTCTGGCGATGAGCTGGTTTTGGTCAGTGCCAGAATTGAGCAAGAGATCGCGATGCTTGATCATCAGGAGCGCAGCGCATTTATAAATGATTTAGGGTTCACAGAATCCGGTTTGGATCGGGTGATTCGAGCCGGCTATTCGCTGCTTGGCCTCCAGACCTTTTTTACTGCAGGACCTAAAGAAGCACGGGCCTGGACCATCAAATCGGGAATGACCGCATCAAACGCCGCCGGAGTGATCCACACTGACTTTGAACACGGGTTCATTCGCGCTGAGACCATTGCTTACGACGATTATATTGCACTCGGTGGGGAGCAAGGAGCGCGTGATGCGGGGCGGTTGCGCCTAGAAGGGCGAGATTATGTTGTAAATGACGGTGATATAATGCATTTCAGGTTCAATGTCTGATCCTTTGGGTTGATCATACGTACGTTAGACAGCCTGTGTCTCCTTTGGCTATGTAGCTCAGCTGGTTAGAGCACGGCACTCATAATGCCGGGGTCGGTAGTTCGAATCTACCCATAGCCACCATCTTTTCAATGGTTTACGACGCTCCTAATTTGTTGAGGCCGCACACACCGGTCGACCCCGAGACAACCACGTACGAAAGGTCAAGGACAGCTTAAGATGAACGCAGTGAAAAACTCAGTTCCCCGATTTAATTCACCGGCAGGCTTTAAGCTGTCGACAGAAATGGTCAACGCATACTCACAGGACGGTGTACTGGTGCTTGAGAATATGTTTTCTGACAGTGAATGTGATGCCTTAATTGGGCGTGCGGAAAAACTAGTTTCATCTTATGACCCTAGTCAGGTGCAAACCAAATTTTCCACAAGAAATAGTACTCATTATGGCGATGAGAACTTCACGACGTCGGGATATAGAATAAATTTTTTCCTCGAGGAGGGTGCCAGCGACGACATGCAGTTACTTAATAAGGACAAAGTTAAGTACATTAGTAAGATTGGCCACTGTCTGCACGATCTCGATCCAGTTTTCGATCAATTTTCTCGTGATTCAAGGCTGGAGGCAGTAGCACTAAGCCTTGGTTGTAAGAAACCCCTACTCACTCAGTCTAGCTACATCTATAAGCAACCAGGAGCAGGTGGTGAGTTCCTCTGGCATCAAGACTCAACATACCTTTTGACTGAACCGATGAGTTGTTTTGGACTTTGGATAGCTCTTGAAGACGCGACTATAGCTAATGGATGCCTTTGGGTGCTTCCGAAACATCACACCGAGCCGATACGGAAGCGTCTCCATTACGTCGGTGGTGAACTAAGGACTGACGTACTGAATAGCACCCCATGGACTGATACAGGTTCGGTTGCATTAGAAGTCGCACGAGGCACATTAATTGTTTTGCATGGCAGTCTACCGCACAAAAGTGACACTAATCGTGCGAAGGATTCGAGACAAACTTACGTGCTGCATATAACTGATGGCTCAAGCATATATAACGAATCTAACTGGCTCAAACGTCCTAACGATATGCCACTCCGCGGATTTCAAAACTAGAGAAATTTAGAACCTCTGGATTGGCTAACTAGCCTTCTCGAAACTCGCTAAGTTTCACAGCGTGAAATTGCCGATCGTGACTAAGTGGCATTTTCCGCCTCTACCTCACCCAGTTCTGGAATAGGGCCTGAATAGTAGGGGAGTTGATCGATCCTCGGGCGCCACTGACCTGTGCGTTCC